>R17__coassemble_602_pt1 | contig 15176 bp, 13 predicted proteins | sample R17__metabat2_high_PE_026 | metagenome-assembled genome bin R17
CGCCGCCCCTCCCCGTCGCCGCGCCGGCCTCGCGGCTTTCAGTCGCTGCGTTTTCCGTTGCCTTCGCGTCGCTGTCCGTTGCCTTCGTGCCGCTGGCCTTGCTGGTTGCCTTCCCGGCGCTGGCCTTGCCGGTTGTCTCCTTCGCGGCGTGGGCTCTGGTCGCCATTCCCTTGCGGGCGTTCGCGGCGTTCGCCGTTCGTCCCGTGGCGCTCTCCGTTTCCTTCGCGGCGCTGGTCGGGACGGTGTCCGCCGTGCCCGTCGCGGTGGCCGTGGCGGTTCTTGCCCTTGCCGGGCTTGTCAAATCGGGTAAAGTCGTTGCTGCCCAGAATGTCGCCGAAGGCGCTCTGCTCCTTTTCGTGGACGATGGCCGACAACATTTCGGGCTTCTGCCCTTCTCGGTTCAGATGGATTATTTCCCAGGCGCGTTCCAGCGGAATGGTTTCCAGGTTGGCCATCGTGTCCTTGGAGGTGGAGTAGGTTATCTCGCGGCGGAACAGGTCGTTCTTGACAGGGTACCAGGTGGCGTCGGCGGTTTCCAGCGTTATGTTGCGGTCGGGGAAATCCTTCTGGGCTTCCATATAGGTATCCACCTCGTAGTTCATGCAGCATTTCAGCTTGGCGCACTGTCCGGCCAGTTTCTGCGGGTTCAGGCTCAGGTCCTGGCAGCGGGCGGCCGTGGTGGACACCGACACGAAGTTGGTCATCCAGGCCGAGCAGCACATTTCGCGGCCGCAAGGCCCGATGCCGCCCAGGCGGCCGGCTTCCTGCCGGGCACCTATCTGCTTCATTTCTATTCGGATGTGGAAGGTGTCGGCCAACACTTTTATCAGCTCGCGGAAGTCCACGCGCCCGTCGGCAATGTAGTAGAAGATGGCCTTGTTGCCGTCGCCCTGGTATTCCACGTCGCCAATCTTCATATCCAGGCCCAGGTCTTTGGCAATCTGGCGGCTCTGGATCATCGTGGCGTGCTCGCGCGACTTGGCTTCCTCGTATTTCTCCAGGTCGGCAGGCTTGGCCAGGCGGTACACGCGGCGCACTTCCTGGTCGAAACGGTAGCGGGTTTTCTTCATCTGCTTGAGCACCAGCTGGCCGGTAAGGGTCACCATTCCAATGTCGTGCCCCGGCGACGATTCCACGGCTACCATATCGCCTTTGGCCAGGGGCAGCTTGTTGCTGTTCAGGTAGTAGCCCTTGCGGGTGTTCTTGAACTGCACTTCCACGAAATCGGTGGCCGCCTGTGCTTCGGGCAGGTCGCACAGCCAGTCGAAGGTGTTGAGTTTCTTTATGGTAAGGCCGCTGCTTCCCTTTACGTTCATCAGGAAGCCGGTGGGCTCCAGCTTGTATTTCTTGTCCATACTTGTATGGCTTCTAATTGGCAAATAGGTGCGCGTCGCGATGGGCGCGCAAAAACAAAGGGCAAAAGTAAACTTATTCCGTCAGTTGCACAACTCCTATTTAAAAAGGGTGATGGCCCGGACGGCCAGGTCGAAGAACACCATTTTGGCATACACGTTCTGCTCTATGTGCTGTTCGGCCAGCTGGAATTCCTCCATAAAGCGCTCCACGTTGCCCTGGTTGATGAACGGGAAGAACTTGGACGAGAAAGCCGATTCGGCCGGGCTCAGGTACGACAGCTGCGGCTGGCCCAGGTTCAGCACGAAGTTCTCGCGCACCAGGCGCTGGGCAAACTGGCAGAAGTGCTTCTGACGCTCGCGGCCGATTTTGGCCATTTCCTCCGACCAGCTGCGCAGTTCCAGCACGGCGTCCTGCTTCTGCAGGCGCTTGTCGGGCGAGAAGCGGGCAATGGTGTAGGCCCCGCGCATAAGTTTGGCAAAGCGGTCCAGGCAGAAGGCGTCTTCCTCGCTGGTCACCACCAGCTCGCGGGCCCGCAGCCAGTCGCCGCCCGCCAGCCGGGCATAGGAGGCCGCCACCTCGGGCTCCACCCAGGGGAATCGGGCCGAGAGCGCCGCTGCCAAAGGTTCTTGTTCAATGCCTTTTACTGGAAGCAGCTGCGAGCGGGAACGGATGGTGCCCAGCACCTGTTCGGGAGTCTCGCTCACCAGCAGGAACAGCGTTTTCTCGGGCGGTTCCTCGATAATCTTCAGCAAGTGGTTGGAGCAGGACGGGTGCATTTTCTCGGGCAGCCACACCAGTACGGTCTTGTATTCCGACTCGTAGCTTTTCAGCGTCAGCTTGCGCAGTATCTCGTTGCCTTCCTCGGCATAGATGGTACCCTGGGCGTTGGCGGCGCCCAGCGACGTCATCCAGTCGTTGAAACCGAAGTACGGGTCTTCCTGCAAGAAGGCCCGCCAGTCGGCCACGAAGTCGTCGCAGACATACTTGCGCCCCGACTTGGGCTTGTATATGGGAAACACAAAATGCAGGTCGGGATGCGAAAACTTGGCAAACTGCCGGCACGAGGGGCATTCGCCGCAGGCCTCGCCGTCGTGGCGGTGGGGGCAGCAGACGTATTGGGCAAAGGCCAGGGCCAGGGGAAGCGCTCCCGTTCCCGGCGCTCCGGCCAGCAGCAGCGCGTGGGGAATGCGACCTTCGTCGGCCATACGGCGGAGCCGGTCCTTGAGCCGGGTTTGTCCTATTACAGTGTCGAATCGCATAAAACGTTCATTAAAGAGTCCTTGATAAGCATAAAACTGTCGCGGCAGGCTTCCTTCAGGGGCACGGCGGCCGGCGATTCCATCGTGAGCGGGTCGATGGGCTGCCCGTTGCGGTACACCCGGAAGTCCAGATGCGGCCCGGTGGAAATGCCGGTGGAACCCACATAGCCGATTACCTGACCTTGCGATACGGCCTGTCCCACCTCGGTGCCTTTGGCAAAACCGTTCAAATGCATATAGGTGGTAGTGTAGGTGCCGTTGTGCCGGATGGTGATGTAGTTGCCGCCGCCGTTTTTCTGGTAGCCCTTTTTCTGGACGGTGCCCGATCCGATGCTCATTACCGGCGTACCCGTCGGGGCCGCGTAGTCCACGCCGTGGTGAGGCCGCCGGATGCGCAGCACGGGATGCATACGCCCCTCGCTGAACCTGGAACTGATGCGGCTGTAATGCAGGGGCGCCTTCAGGAAGGCCCGGCGCAGGTTCACGCCCCGCTCGTCGAAGTATTCCCGGAAGCCGTCCTGCACAAAGGGAAAGGCATAATAGTCCTTGCCCGCGTGCCGGAAGAGGGCCGCGTGCACGTCGCCGATGCCGGCCGGCACGGTGTCGTCCACGTACAGACGGTCGTACACCACGCGGAAACTGTCGCCCGGCTGCACGGCAAAGAAGTCTATCTGCCAGGCATAGATGTCGGACAGGGTGTTGGCCAGTTCCACGGGCTGGCGCGATTGGTGCAAGGTGGCCCACAGCGAATTCTCTATGGTGCCCTGAGCCGTCTGCTCCCGGGAGGTGAGCGCTTTTTGGGCGCGGTACACCTGCAGGCTGTCGGCCAGCTGGAACACCACAAAGTCGGTCTGGCTTTCCTGGTAAATGAAATAGCGAAGTTTAGGCAGGCTGTCGAGCGTGCTCAGCGCCGTGTAGCGGTGTCCCGCCTGGATGCGCCTTACGTCGAACACGGGCTTGGCGACGCGGGCAATGCGGTCCACCTCGGCGGCCTTCACGCCCCGGGAACGGAGCAGGGTGGACAGGCTGGCGCCGGAAGCCACGCGCCCTTCGTCCAGGGCCAGGGTGTCGATGCGGATGCCCAGCAGCCAGCGGGCCGGGTCTTCTGCTTGTCCGGCGGCCGACGCACCGGCAGCGGGCCGGCAGCCCCCGAACGACGCCAGGAGCAGCAGGACCGACAACAATGCCAAAATGCGGAACGGATGTTTCATAAGCCAGGGCAAAGATAGTTTTTTATGCTTAGAAGCAGCTTTGAATAGGTTTATGAATTTATTTGTGGCAGATTTTTCAAATCGGCTTCTTATCTTCGCGGCGTTTTTCAGGCGGTGCTCCGATACCGGCGGTCCCCGGAAAATTTCCGGCCGTCCGCACCGCTGCCGGGGAAATGATTTTAACAACGGAAATCCTATGAAGAAGTTTTATGTGACTGCCTTCGTGCTCCTGTGCGGCCTCTTGTGGCTGGCCTCTTGCGCAACTCCCTGTAACTGTGGCTGATAGGGAATTGTTTCGCGGCCCTTTGGCGGCGGTGAAACTTTTTTGGGACGGCAGGCCCTTTTTTATGAAAAAAGAGTACTTTTGCGCCGTGAAAAAGAACGATTGTCAAACAAGGGTTCCGGAGCAATCGCGGGCCCATAAAAACTCAACAAACAAATGATTAAACTTGGTATTAACGGTTTCGGCCGCATCGGCCGTATGGTATTCCGTGCAGCTGTCGAGAATTTCTCGCAGGACATTCAGGTGGTAGGTATCAATGACCTGCTCGATCCCGATTATCTGGCTTATATGCTGAAGTACGATTCAGTCCACGGCCAGTTCAACCACGACATCAAGGTGGAAGGCAACTACATGATTGTGGATGGCAACAAGATTCAGGTTTTCGCCGAGAAGGATCCCGCCAACATCACTTGGGGTGCCCTGGGCGTCGACGTCGTCGTCGAATCCACCGGTTTCTTCCTGACCGCCGAACTGGCCGAGGCTCATATCAAGGCCGGTGCCAAGAAGGTCATTATGTCTGCTCCCTCCAAGGATGCCACTCCGATGTTTGTCTATGGCGTGAACCACGAGACCTACGCCGGCCAGACCATCATCTCCAACGCTTCCTGCACCACCAACTGCCTGGCTCCCATCAGCAAGGTCCTGAACGACAAGTTCGGTATCGTGCGCGGCCTTATGACCACCGTCCACGCTGCCACCGCCACTCAGAAGACCGTTGACGGCCCCTCCAAGAAGGATTGGCGCGGCGGCCGCGGCATTCTCGAAAACATCATCCCGAGCTCCACGGGTGCTGCCAAGGCCGTGGGTAAAGTGCTGCCCGTGCTGAACGGCAAGCTCACCGGTATGTCGCTGCGCGTTCCCACCTCCGACGTGTCGTTTGTGGACCTGACCGCCGAACTGGCCAAGCCCTGCACCTACGAGGAAATCTGCGCTGCTATGAAGGAAGCCTCCGAAGGCGAACTGAAGGGTGTGCTGGGTTACACCGACGAAGCCGTGGTTTCCACCGACTTCCGCAACGATGCCCGTACCTCCATCTTCGACGTGAAGGCCGGTATCCAGCTGGATCCGACGTTCGTGAAGGTGTGCGCCTGGTACGACAACGAATGGGGTTACAGCAACAAGGTTTGCGAAATGGCCCGCGTCATCACGAAATAAGTTTCGCTCCGATAAACGGAAGGAGGCCCCTCGAAAGAAGGGCCTTCTTTTTTTGTCGACGCCGGTAGCGGCGTGGCGTTGCCAAAGCCGGTTCCCGGCAGCAATTCCGGTTTAAATGGAGCGTAAATCCGCCCGCTTTTTGTATGTTTGCGGCTATGAATTTCCCGCTGATTCCCGACAATTGCAATCTGGTGGTGGTGCTGGGGCCGACGGCCTGCGGCAAGACCCGTTATGCCGTGCAGCTGGCCTGTGAGCTGAGCCGGCGCGACGCGGCGGCATTGGCAGGAGACAAAAGCGGCGTCGGCGCATCGGCGGCCGACGGTGGCTGTGGCCTGGAAGCCGGCGGCGTCGGCCTTCCTCCCTTCGGCCCGGAAGTCCCCCTGACGGCCGAGATTATAAGCGCCGATTCACGCCAGGTATACCGCGGAATGGACATCGGCACCGGAAAAGACCTGTCGGAATACGACCTGCCCGACGGCCGCCGCGTGACCTGCCATCTGTTGGACATATGCCCGGCCGGCACCAAATACAACGTGTACGAATACCAGCGCGACTTTGTGCGCGTCTTTCGCGAAATACAGGCGCGCGGACACCGGGCCATCCTGTGCGGCGGCACGGGCCTGTACATCGAAGCCGTGCTCAAGGCCTATCCCCTGGTGGACGTGCCCGAAAACCCGGCTTTGCGCGAACGGCTGCAGTCCAAGACCTTGCAGGAACTCACTGACATTCTCTCCGACTACAAGCAGCGGCGTGGCGACAGCCTGCACAACAGCACCGACACCGACACGGTGCGCCGGGCCCTGCGCGCCATCGAGATAGAAGACTATTACGAAACCCACGCCGGCGAACTGCACCGGGCCGTGGCCGAGTACCCCGACATAAGACCTTATATAATAGGACTGGACGTAGACCGCGACCTGCGCCGCGAGCGCATAAGCCGTCGCCTGCGCGACCGCCTGCAGCAAGGAATGGTGGACGAGGTGCGCGCCCTGCTCGCCCGGGGCATTCCGCCCGAAGACCTTATATATTATGGGCTGGAGTACAAGTACTTGACCTTGTATCTTACCGGCCGGCTTGGCTACGACGAAATGACGTCCCAACTGGAAACGGCCATCCACCAGTTTGCCAAGCGCCAGATGACCTGGTTCCGCGGAATGGAGCGCCGCGGCACGCCGATTAACTGGCTTAAACCGGATGGCGACCTGTGACCGAGGCGCCGCCTACAGTCTATAAAATTGAGCGAAGCGAAATTTATGCGAGTGATTCTGCTACAGGTGGGCAAAACCACCGACGACTATGCCCAGAAAGCCATCCAGACCTATGTGGACCGTCTGGGGCACTATCTGAACTTCCAGATAGAGACCATTCCCGACCTGAAGGCCACCAAGAACCTTTCCGAAGCCCAGGTAAAGGCCCGCGAAGCCGAAGCGATCCTGCCCTATGTGAAGCCCGAAAACCAGGTGGTGCTGCTCGACGAGCGTGGCCTGGAGCAAAGCAGCGAGCAGTTTGCCGGCTGGATGCAGAAACGGATGGCTTCGGGCGCCCGCCAGCTGGTGTTCGTCATCGGCGGGCCCTACGGATTCGACCAGCGGGTGTACGAGGCCGTGCCCCAACGCCTGTCGCTTTCGAAGATGACGTTCTCGCACCAGATGGTGCGCGTGTTCTTCGTGGAGCAGCTCTACCGGGCCATGACCATCCTGAACCACGAACCCTACCACCATTCCTGAGCAATCCTCCCGGATAAAACCGCTTGAAAGTCTTGCATATTGCCGCAAACGGACGTACTTTTGCGGCCGTTAACACCCAACGATGGATTTCTGCAATTATTCGGTAAGCGTTGTCGAGGTACTGGTGGCCGTACAGGCCGGCAGATAGGAAAGACGTTTGCCCGCGCGGAAGTCTGTGACGCCTTTCCTGACAAGTTCGGGAGAGGCTTTTTTTTGATAGAAAGGAACTTATGAAACACGTCTTGAGAAGCGCGGTCTGCACCGAAGGCCGCCGGATGGCCGCCGCCCGCGCCCTGTGGGCCGCCAACGGTATGAAGAAAGAGCAGGTGGGCAAGCCCATCATTGCCGTGGTGAATTCCTTCACCCAGTTTGTGCCGGGACACGTCCATCTGCACCAGATAGGGCAGGAGGTAAAGGCCGAGATTGAGCGCCTGGGCTGCTTTGCGGCCGAATTCAACACCATCGCCATCGACGACGGCATTGCCATGGGACACGACGGAATGCTCTACAGCCTGCCCTCGCGCGACATCATTGCCGACAGCGTGGAATATATGGTGAACGCCCACAAGGCCGATGCAATGATCTGCATAAGCAACTGCGACAAGATAACCCCCGGAATGCTTATGGCCGCGATGCGGCTGAACATCCCCGCCGTGTTTGTGAGCGGAGGCCCGATGGAAGCCGGCGAACTGGACGGCGGCCACCTGGACCTGATTGACGCGATGATACAGTCGGCCGATCAGAGCATATCCGACGCACAGATGGCCCGTGTGGAAGCTACGGCCTGCCCCGGTTGCGGCTGTTGTTCGGGAATGTTCACCGCCAATTCGATGAACTGCCTTACCGAAGCCCTGGGAATGTCGTTGCCCGGCAACGGCACCATCCTGGCCGACCACACCAACCGTCGCGCTCTGTTCCAGCGGGCGGCCCGCCAGATTGTGAAGAATACGCTGGCCTATTACAACGACGGCGACGAAAGCGTGCTGCCTCGCAGCATCGCCACGCGTCCGGCCTTCCTCAATGCTATGACGCTGGATATAGCTATGGGCGGTTCCACCAATACCGTACTCCATCTGCTGGCCATAGCCCAGGAGGCCGGCGTGGACTTTACGATGGACGACATAGACCAGCTGTCGCGCCGGGTGCCCTGCCTGTGCAAGGTGGCGCCCAATACCAAGAAATACCACGTGCAGGACGTGAACCGCGCCGGCGGCATCCTGTCCATCCTCTACGAGCTGTCGCAGGGCGGCTTGGTGGATACCGACGTCGTCCGCGCCGACGGCCTGACGCTGGCCCGGGCGCTGGAACGCTATGCCCTGACCTCGCCCGCCTGCCTGGACGAAGCCCGCGAAATATACCGTTCGGCACCGTCCCATCGCTTCAATATGGAACTGGGCTCGCAAGATGCCCGTTTCGACAGCCTGGATACCGACCGCGCAGAAGGCTGCATCCGCGATATGGCCCACGCCTACACCCGCGACGGCGGCCTGGCCGTGCTCAAGGGTAACATTGCCGTGGATGGCTGCGTGGTGAAGACGGCCGGCGTGGACGAGTCCATCTGGCATTTCCAGGGACCGGCCCGCGTGTTCCATTCCCAGGAAGACGCCTGCGAGGGCATTCTGGGCGGCAAGGTCCAATCGGGCGACGTGGTGGCCATCATTTACGAAGGGCCCAAGGGCGGTCCCGGAATGCAGGAAATGCTGTACCCGACCTCCTACATCAAGTCGCGTCACCTGGGCAAGGAATGCGCCCTTATTACCGACGGCCGCTTTTCGGGCGGCACCTCGGGGCTGTCCATCGGGCACATCTCGCCCGAGGCCGCTTCGGGCGGAGCCGTGGGCCTGCTGCGCGACGGCGACATTATCGAAATAGACATCCCTTCGCGCCATATAGGCGTGCAGCTTTCCGACTCGGAACTGGAAGCCCGTCGCCGCGAGGAACTGGCCAAGGGCAAGCTGGCTTTCAAGCCCGTCCGCGACCGCCAGGTGTCCAAATCGCTCAAGGCCTATGCCCAGGCCGTCAGCTCGGCCGACAAGGGCGCCGTAAGAATAATCGAAGACTGATGGAAACGAACAAACCCCATACAATGACCGGGGCCCAGGCAGTGGTCTGTGCCCTGCAGGCCGAAAACGTCGACACTGTGTTCGGCTATCCCGGCGGCTATATTATGCCGGTATTCGATGCCCTGTATACTTGTCAGGACCAACTCCATACGGTGCTCACGCGCCACGAGCAGGGAGCGGCCCACGCAGCCCAGGGCTATGCCCGCGTGTCGGGCAAGGTGGGCGTGGTTATCGTCACTTCCGGTCCGGGTGCCTCCAACGTGGTGACCGGCGCGGCCGACGCTATGCTCGATTCCACGCCGCTGGTAATTATCTGCGGCCAGTCGGGCGTGGCCCAGCTGGGCAGCGACGGATTCCAGGAAACCGACCTCATAGGCATCACTCAGCCGGTAACCAAGTGGAACTACCAGATACGCCGGGCCGAAGACATTCCCTGGGCCATGGCCCGTGCCTTTTACATTGCCCGCGAAGGCCGTCCGGGGCCGGTGGTGCTGGATCTGTCCAAAGATGCCCAGAACCAGACGCTGGATTTCCACTACGAAAAGTGCAGCTTCATCCGTAGTTACCAGCCCTATCCCCAGCCGGCCGAAGGCTCTGTCGAGACGGCGGCCGAATGGATAAACGCGGCCGAACGGCCCCTGGCCATCGTGGGGCAGGGCGTGCAGCTGGCCCACGCCGAGCAGGAACTGTATGCCTTCCTGGAAAAGGCCGGCATTCCTGCGGCGTCCACGATGATGGGCCTTTCGCTTATGGCCGACGACTATCCCCTGAACGTGGGAATGGTGGGGATGCACGGCAACGTGGCGCCCAACCGCAAGACCAACGAATGCGACGTGCTCATTGCCATAGGAATGCGCTTTTCCGATCGCATTACGGGCAACGTGAATACCTATGCCCGTCAGGCTCGCATTATCCATATGGACATCGACCCTTCCGAGATAAACCGCAACGTGCCGGTGGATTTGCCGGTGCTGGGCAACGTCAAGACCAACCTGCCCCGGCTGACCGCCTTGCTCCGCCCCGCCGAGCATAAGGAATGGCTGGAGAGTTTCAAGCCCTTCGAGCAGCAGGAGGCGGAACGCGTCAGGCAGAAAGACCTGTTCCCGCAGCAGGACACCCTGACGATGGCCGAAGTGGTGAAGGCCGTGTCGGACGCCAGCGGCCCGGAGGCCGTCTGCGTGGCCGACGTGGGACAGAACGAAATGGTGTCGGCCCGCTATTTCAGCGCCTCGCCCAGCCGTCGTTTCGTGGCGTCGGGCGGATTGGGCACGATGGGATTCTGCCTGCCGGCGGCGGTGGGCGCGGCCATCGGCTGTCCCCGGGCCGAAGTCTACGCCATTTGCGGCGACGGCGGTTTCCAGATGACCGAGCAGGAACTGGGCACGATGATGCAGTACCGTCTGCCGGTGAAAATGGTGATTCTGAACAACAGCTATCTGGGAATGGTGCGCCAGTGGCAGGAACTGTTCTGGCAGGAACGCTATTCGAGCACCTATATGCAGAACCCCGACTTTGTGACGCTGGCCTCGGCCTACGGCATAAAGGGCCGCCGGGTGAGCGAGCGCTCCCAACTGGCCGGAGCCGTGGCCGAGATGGTGGCCTGCCCGGGACCGTACCTGCTGGAGGTGACCGTGGAGCAGAAGGGACTGGTGTTCCCGATGATTCCGGCCGGCACGTCCATTTCCAACATTCTTATGGAAAAGCCCCTCGGCGGGCCTGTCGACAAATCCAAATTGAAATAGCCATTATGGAACAGACACTGTATACCGTTACCGTTTATTCCGAAAACCAGGTGGGCCTTCTGAACCAGGTCACCATCGTGTTTACGCGTCGCCAGGTGAACATCGAGAGCCTTACCGTGTCGCGTTCGGCCATTCCGGGCATCCACAAGTTCACCATCACGGCCTACACCGACCAGGACACCATTGCCAAGGTGGTGCGCCAGATAGAACGCCGCATAGACGTGCTCAAGGCCTATTACTATACCGACGACGAGGTGATATTCCAGGAAGTGGCCCTGTACAAGGTGCCTACCGACAGCCTGTTGGACAACAGTGCCGTGGAACAGATGGTGCGTCGCTACAACGCCCGCATCCTGGAGGTGAACCGCAACTACACCGTCATAGAACTCACCGGCCACCAGCAGGAAATCCAGTCGCTCTACGAAGATCTGGAACCCGCCGGCATCCTGCAGTTCGTGCGCAGCGGCCGCATTGCCATCACCAAGTCCACCGTGGAACGCCTGAGCGATTTCCTGAAGGAAATGGAGGAACGCCGTCGCATAGAAGGCCTGCCCTCGGCCGGGGAATACGAAACTTTGTAGGAAGCAGGTCATTTCAAAACAGCTTCTAAAAAGCCCCGAACTTTTTTGGCTGGCTCGAACACAATGTATACTTTTGCATCTGCTTGAAAAGCAGTGCATTAAAAATGTTTAAATATACAAAAAGATGAAAATGAATTTCGGCGGCGTCATCGAGAACGTCGTTACCCGCGAGGAATTTCCTCTGGAAAAAGCTCGCGAAGTGCTCAAGAATGAGACAATTGCAGTAATAGGTTATGGTGTGCAGGGTCCCGGTCAGTCGATGAACCTGCGCGACAACGGCTTCAACGTCATCGTGGGCCAGCGTCAGGGCAAGACCTACGAAAAGGCCGTGGCCGACGGCTGGGTGCCCGGCGAAACGCTTTTCAGCATCGAGGAAGCCTGCCAGAAGGCCACCATCGTGATGTGCCTGCTGTCGGATGCCGCCGTTATGTCGGTGTGGCCCACTATGAAGCAGTACCTTACCCCGGGCAAGGCCCTGTATTTCTCGCACGGATTCGCCATTACCTGGAACGACCGCACCGGCGTGGTTCCCCAGAAAGACATCGACGTGATTATGGTGGCCCCCAAGGGCTCGGGCACCTCGCTGCGCACGATGTTTCTCGAAGGCCGCGGCCTGAACAGCTCCTATGCCGTCTATCAGGACGCCACGGGCAAGGCAATGGACCGCACGCTGGCGTTGGGTATCGGCATCGGCTCGGGCTATATGTTCGAAACCACCTTCATCCGTGAGGCCACGTCCGACCTTACCGGCGAACGCGGTTCGCTGATGGGCGCCATTCAGGGCCTGCTGCTGGCTCAGTACGAAGTGTTGCGCGAAAACGGCCACAGCCCTTCGGAAGCCTTTAACGAAACGGTGGAAGAACTCACCCAGTCGCTCGGCCCGCTCTTCGGCGCCAAGGGTATGGACTGGATGTACGCCAACTGCTCCACTACCGCCCAGCGCGGTGCCCTGGACTGGATGGTTCCCTTCCACGATGCCATCAAACCGGTGGTGGAAAAGCTGTATGCCAGCGTCAAGTGCGGCAACGAAGCCCAGATTTCCATCGACGCCAACTCCAAGCCCGACTACCGCGAAGGCCTGGAAAAAGAGCTCAAGGCCCTGCGCGAAAGCGAAATGTGGCAGGCGGGTGCCGTGGTGCGCAAGCTCCGTCCCGAAAACAACTGATCGGATCTCCTACTTTCGGCCGGCAGCCCTTCCCGGGGTATGTCGGCCGAAGTTTTTTTGATTCGTACACCCGCGAGTCACTCGCGTAATGTACAACTCGCGTAAAGCATAAAGGGCATTATCCTTGTATAGAACAAAACTTCGGTGGCGCGTGCCCGACTTTTTTCCTGAACGTTTTCTTTCGAACAAATTCCACCTGCAATGAATAGACGTATTTTTTGGGGAACGCTGACGGCTCTGATAACCGTGCTGCCGCTGGCAGCTCAGGAAACCGGCACTTCCGGCCAGTATTCCCAGGAGGCCCAGCCCCGGCTGTTTGTCCCCGAGGCCCGCAGCGGATTCAAGGATGGTCTGCGGCAGCCCCTGAACGATGCCTTCTATGCCCGTTTCGAATATCCTTCCCGGATAAAGACCGGCCATCGGAAGGGCTACAAAATACTTCACTACGATTACGGCCAGGAAAAAACCGAAGGCTATGTGTGGGTAATCTACAGCGTGTACCGCTTCGGGCAGGTGACCCGTTGCGAGGTGGTCAGGGGCCTTTGTCCCGAAATAGACAAGGCCGTCAGGCTGGCCGTCCGTCAGGCAAGCCGCGACATAGATCCCGGCAACCGCTACAACGATGCGGAATACCTGCAGCGCTTCTATATAAGCGCCGACGGTTCGCGGCAGAGCCGGGTGCAGCCGGGCGAGGCCATTTATATCCGCAGCGAGGAACCGGCCCAGCCCCAAGGCGGTCGCGAAGGACTGGCGGCCTATGTGGCCGGGCATATGGAATATCCGCAGCGCTCGCTCGAGAACGGCGTTTCCGGTACGGTGGAGGCGGAATTCATTGTGGACGAGGAAGGCCTGGTGGAGGCCGGCTGCGTGTACAGCGGCACTTCGGCCGACCTGGACCGCTCGGCCCTGCGCCTGGTGGCCGGCATTCCCCCGATGACCCCGGCCCGCCAAGACGGCAAACCGGTCAAATCCTGGTGGACCTGGCCGGTTGTGTATCGAATTCGCTAAGCAGTCATTATTGAAACAGAATTTCAATATCATCCTTCTCCGTTGGTTCCAAGTCGATGAAAGACCATCGATATATTGATTTGGAGTGCTGATAATTATCGGGATGAATCTCTTTAACCCGTTTGGTACCTAGGTGCATCCTGACGCTTACTTTGGCTTCTTTGATGCATCCCGCCCAATTGGTGCCGGTAGACAGCAGGTATTTGGTGTATCGGTATACATTCTCAGCGCGATGTTTGTCACCATAATATAATATGCCGTTAGGAATCTTGTAGGAAATATCAATCTGTTTTGTCGTATGGGCAGCGAAATGTTCCTCCCAAACGAACCAAGGCCACTGATTGGACTTCATTTGCGAATAATGCGTCTTGAATTCCTCGTACAGGGAATCGATTTTTTCCTGTCGGCGACTGGTTTTGACGGGTATACTAAGGAAGGAATCATACAAGTGCCGTAGGCTGTCCAGTTCTTCGGAAATGACAAGAGACTCGTCGTTCAGAGTCTTCCGATTTACTTTTATCAGAAACTGATACTTGTCATCTTCGCGGAATAAAACCGGCGTAAACAAGTGAAACCTCATTTCGGGGAAGCCGATTTGTATGGTGGTGTCGGTCGGACTGTACATCAGAAATTGGCATCGTACCTTGGAATAGTCCGGAAAAATATCTATTCGGACATCTTCTTTGACCATTTGAATTTGCGTGATTTCTCGAACGCTTATTCCCACGGCATTGATGGGAGACGGAGCGACGTCGGCCTTGACGTGTGCCAGGAATCCCCACAATAGGAGAAAGACAATTGTAATATGTTTTGTCATAAATTTCTATTCGTCAGATTCTGAAAAGGGAAACAATGCGGTTATCCGGCTGGCCGAGATGGAGCCGGAATTGGAGTCATAGCCCCAGTAATCGGCCCAATAGTCGTGATAATATATAATATTGTTGGCGCTGCTGTATCTTTCGGCATTAACGGCATGGTCTTGATTCCCGCCTTTTGGAATAAGCATGACACATTTATTCAACTGGGTGTTGCTTGTGTAATTTACTGTCAGGACAGTAGTGACATCCGTGAAATGTGAAATAATCCGATTGACATAATTTGACGGGACACCACCTTCGCTTTGCCAATTGGAATATTGAGAAGTGCATTCAGCACAAGCATCTTCATAAGATGGCGCATCCTTGCCCATATGGGCAATGGCTATCGGCACGCAGTTCGGTTGGACTGATTGCGACTCAGAACGGCTCTTGGTTAATGGAATACGATACAGTTGTAATTGGTTGGTATGTTCGTATCTGGATTTAATGGAACAAAACAACGCTTCGGATATATTGACAGATGCACCGCAAGTCACAGTTGTGGAATATATCCCGTCGCATTCCGAAATTTGCAATCGGCTTTCGGCTTCCTCCAGAATTTTGAAATCTTCATCATTCATTAACGAGACATCATAGGTCGAAGTGTCCAGAAAATCGCCAAAAACGGTTTCGTAATGACAACTGGAAACAAAAATGACAATTATCGGTAAAATGCCGAAGAAGAAAGATTTGTGAGCCATAAATGTCCTGATTCGTTAAATTATCAAACCGGTCAAATCCTGGTGGACCTGGCCGGTTGTGTATCGAA
>R17__coassemble_619_pt1 | contig 14877 bp, 10 predicted proteins | sample R17__metabat2_high_PE_026 | metagenome-assembled genome bin R17
ATGCATATTTTGCCGTTTCGTGCATCGAGATTGGCTTTAGATTAGCCTTGCAGGAGGGGCACCCCGCATACAGGCCACCAGACGGGGGACGGACGGAGGTAACTTTTTTCAGCGATAATTCTCGATGCATATTTTGCCGTTTCGCGCATCGAGATTGGCCTTTCCGAATGGGATAACAAGAAAGCAAACAGCAGGCAACAGGCAGCAAGCAGCAAGCAGCAAGCAGCAGCTGCGGGCAAGACCGAGGCAAGACCGTTCTTGGCCGCTTTACAAGCCGTAGACGTTGTCGCTGATGAGCCGCGAGACAAAGTCGGCCTCGCCCATCACCCACACCAGATCGCCCGCCTGCAGACGGAAATCCGACGAAGGATTTATGTAATGAAGCTCTCCACGATTCAGCCCCACCACCAGGCACTTGTTCTTGCGACCGATATGCGACTGGGCCAGCGTAAGGCCGGCTATGGCCGAAGTCTCGCTCACCGGAATACCCGCACAGGTAAGGCCCTGCCCGGCCGATTCCTCCTGGTGCGAAAACTGGTTCAGGGTAACGAGGGAATTAGGCACAAAGTGCAGGCAGAGCGACTCGTCGCGCAGCAGCGCCATAGTCATATTCCGACCGGCAAAGGTAAGGCGGTCGCCCACCCTGAGTTCGAACGAACTGTCGGGAATGTTATGGCACTCCACCAAACGTTCGCCGTTCTGCAGATTGCGTTCCACCCGCACCAGCATCAGCCGGAACCGGGAGCGGAATGGCGTGTCGCGCAGCGCTTGGCCGTCGAGCGACGAACCAGGCCCCACCGTCATTGCGAACGAGTATAAAGAACGGTCCAACCAATGTGATTCGCGCACGGCGTCCAAATTACGGACACCCCGCCTGGATGCCGTCAGACGGTCGTTTTCTTCCATCTGTCGCTCGTTCAGATTCAGGATAAAGCGCGACTCCAACTGCCAATAGCGGCGCATCAGCCCCTTGGAACGCAGTATAAGCGTCAGCACCGCCAGGGCGCACAGCAACAGCAGCCACACCGACCACGACAGGAAATGGGCCAACACATAGATTATCAGACCGAAGGCCAGCGCTATGCGCAAAGCCGTGAGCGAACGGATTATCCAATGGCTGGTCTGGCTCTCCACCCAGAGATTCATCATATACCCCGAGGTTTTGGTGCGATTGCTCACCAAGGACTTCAGGAACGGCGACATAGCCAGCAGCGTGACGAATGCCGTAAGATAGGCCGCCCAGCGCTCGCCCACTATCCGTTCGGCCAGGAAAGGCTCCACAAAACGGATAGACAGCAGCAGGATTCCCATCGACAGCATAAGCATAAGCAGCACCGAGAAGGTGTAGTTGCGTAGCAGGCCCATCCAGTCTTGCACATAGGCCGAAGGACCGGCCGACGGGCGGCTGAAGCGGGTCAGGAAAGCCTTCCAGGAGGCCGGCAGATGCCTTTCCAGCCACAGATAGGCCGGCCCGGCCAGGCGGATGGTATAGGGCGTCAGGAAGGTGGTTATGACCGACACAGCCACCGCCACCGGGTAGAGAAAGTCGTCGGTGACCCCCAGGCTGAGCCCCAGCCCCGCTATGATAAAGGCAAACTCGCCTATCTGAGCCAGGCTGAACCCCGACTGCACCGCAATCTTGAGCGACTGTCCCGACAGGAGCATACCGCCGGTGGTGGCCAGCAGTTTGAACACCAGCACCAACAGCGTCACTATTATAATAGGTATGGCATAATGCACGATTACCGTCAGGTTCACCATCATTCCCACCGACACGAAGAACACCGCGCCGAAAAGGTCTTTCAGAGGCTTGGTGAGCCGTTCGATGCGCTCCACTTCGACCGATTCGGCCAGAATGGACCCCATTACGAAGGCCCCCAGTGCCGACGAAAAGCCCATCCGCACGGCCAGCACCACCATACACAGGCACAGGCCCACGCATACCACCAGCAAGGTTTCGTCGTTCATAAACCGCCGCGTGCGCGACAGCAGGCTGGGAATAATCCAGATGCCGCAGATAAACCACAGCGACAGGAAAAACACCAGTTTGAACACCGATGTCACCAGCGTGCCCGGCGAAAAAGAATCGCTCTGGGCAATGGTAGACAGCAACACCATCAGCACAATGGCCACCAGGTCTTCCACCACCAGCACGCCGAACACCAGGCCGGCAAACTTCTTGTTGCGCAGGTTGAGGTCGTCGAAAGCCTTGATAATGATGGTGGTGGACGACATTGAGAGCATACCGCCCAGGAACAGGCTGTTCATACTGCCCCAGCCCATCAGCAAGCCGGCCAGATAGCCCACGATGAGCAGCGAGACAACCTCGACACTAGCCGTGATGAGTCCCGTCTTGCCCACGTTGAGCAGTTTTCGGAAACTGAATTCCAAGCCCAGACCGAAGAGCAGGAACAGCACGCCGATGTCGGCCCAGGTTTGTATGTTGCTCATATCCTGCACCGACGGCAGCAGCGACACGGCCGGGCCGGCAATCATTCCCGCCACGATATAGCCCAGCACCAGCGGCTGCCGGAGCCATTTGAACAAGACGGTGGTGACTCCGGCCACAATCAGGATAAGGGCCAGATCGGATATCAGGTATGGTAATTGTGCCATTTACAAATGTTTATCTGGCCTTTCACAGCCATTTTCCGAGGCGCCGCCAAAGGCCCCCGGCGATGGGACAAAGGTATAATCTTTTGCGGTTCGCCAGGACAAACAAGCCCGTCGAAAAAACTTTTTGCAATTGCTGACTGCTTGCATTACTTTTGACTTACTTTTGACCGACTAAAAAACAAGCATACTATGATTTTCGACCATCTTCAACACAGCGAGGCATACGAATCGCTGCACCCGCTTTTCAAACAGGCTTTCGACTATCTTAAGCAGCACGACTTGAGCCAGGCACCGGCCGGCAAGATTGAACTGGACGGCAGCCGGCTGTATATTTCCATTCAGGAACCCCAGGGCAAGACCCCGCAGGCGGCCAAACTGGAAACCCATAATCGCTACATCGACATACAGGTACTGCTGCAGGGGGCCGAAAGCATCGGCTGGCGCGATGCCGACGACTGCCATCTGCCCAAAGACGCTTACAACCCCGAGAAGGACATCACCTTCTTTGACGACGCCCCCACGTGCGACGTGGAACTTACTCCCGGCGATTTCTGCATTCTGTTCCCCGGCGACGCCCACGCTCCCTGCATCGGCAACGGTCCGATAAAGAAAGTGGTCGTGAAAGTACTCATCTAAATCAAGTTGTCTATGCTCAAGCTCATTCAGGACGATCCTTGGCTTGCTCCGTATGAGGCCGCCATCCAGGGTCGGCACGACTACGTGTGCCGTCGTCTCCGCGAACTTGCCCCGGACGGTTCGCTGTCGGACTTTGCCGACGGATATATGTATTTCGGCCTTCAGTTTTCCGAAGGCCGCTGGATTTTCCGCGAATGGGCGCCCAATGCCACAGCCATACATCTGCTCTGCGACACCAACCGCTGGCAGCAAACCGATGCCTACGCTCTCCGTCCCGTCGGTAACGGCGTGTGGGAAGTGTCGCTGCCGGCCGAGGCCTTGCACCACAACGAACACTACAAGCTGTTGGTGGAATGGAACGGCGGTCGCGGCGAACGCATTCCGGCCTGGGCCCGACGGGTGGTTCAGGACACCGGCACCAAGATGTTCTGCGCCCAAGTCTGGCAACCGGACGTCCCCTATGTATTCCAGCACAGGGATTTCCGGCCCAAAAAGAATCCGCTGCTCATTTACGAATGCCACATAGGGATGGCCGTCGAGGAGCAGCGCGTGGGCACCTACGAGGAATTCCGCCGGAACGTGCTGCCGCGGGTGGCCGCCGACGGATACAATGCCATTCAGATTATGGCCATACAGGAGCATCCCTATTACGGATCCTTCGGCTACCACGTATCCAACTTTTTTGCTCCTTCCTCCCGGTTCGGCACTCCGGAAGAACTCAAGCACCTTATTGACGACGCCCACGGCCTGGGCATTGCCGTCATTATGGACATAGTGCACTCTCACGCCGTAAAGAACACCTTGGAAGGGCTGGGCCTGTTCGCTGGCGACCCCGGACAGTATTTCTACAGCGACTCGCGGCGGGAACATCCGGCCTGGGATTCGCTGTGTTTCAACTACGAAAGCAACGATGTGGTCCACTTCCTGCTGTCCAACTGCAAATACTGGCTGGAGGAATTCCAGTTCGACGGTTTCCGCTTCGACGGCGTCACCTCTATGATATACTGGAGCCACGGCCTGGGAGAATCCATCAACAGCTACGACGACTACTTCAATGCCAACCAGAACGGCGATGCGCTCTGCTACCTTACCCTGGCCAACCTGCTCATTCACGAAGTGAGGCCATCGGCCATCACCATTGCCGAGGAAGTGAGCAGCCTGCCCGGACTGGCGGCGCCCTTCGGGGACGGCGGCGTGGGGTTCGACTACCGGATGGCGATGGGCATTCCCGACTACTGGATAAAAACCATCAAGGAGAAAGCCGACGAAGACTGGAAGCCCGGGGCCATTCTGTGGGAACTTACCAACCATCGGGCCGAGGAACACACCATAAGCTATGCCGAGAGCCACGATCAGGCCTTGGTAGGCGACAAAACCATCATATTCCGGCTGATAGATGCCGAAATGTACTGGCACATGCGCCGCGACGACGCCAACCTTACCGTAGACCGCGGTATGGCCCTGCACAAGATTATCCGCCTGCTGACGGCCGCCACCATAAACGGCGGCTACCTGAACTTTATGGGCAACGAGTTCGGCCATCCCGAATGGATAGACTTTCCGCGCGAAGGCAACGGATGGTCGCACCAGTATGCCCGCCGTCAGTGGAGCCTGGCCGACAATCCGGAATTGAAATACCAATACCTGCTCCGCTTCGACAAGTGCCTGATGCATTTGCTGGGCAACACCCCCGACTTCCAGCAGAAAATGCTGCTTACCCGCTGTGTGAACGACGGCGACCAGGTGCTGGCCTTCCAGCGCGACCGTCTGCTGTTTGTGGTGAACCTGAATCCCAGCCGGTCCTTTACCGACTACGGAATGCTGGTAGACAAGGGCAGCTATCGGATGGTATTGAACACCGACAGTCCCGGATTCGGAGGCTTCGGCCTGATAGACGAACTGCAAATGCACCTTACCGTTCCTGCCCAGCCTGATTCCGAAAGCTCGCTACCCGATTCCGAAAGCTCGCTGCCCGGCGGCAGGAAGAAGGCCAGGCGGAAGCCGGCCAAGCCCCAGGCGGCCAATCCGGAACTGGAATGGCTCCGGCTGTATCTGCCGGCCCGCAGCGCCCAGGTGTTCGAACGGATATCGTAGGGAAAACCGTCATCTGCGCCGACGGCGGCGAGAGTTCGCACGGATATCGTAGGAAAAACAATCTTTTGCGCCGACGGCGGCGAGAGTTCAAACAAATGCCGTAGGAAAAACAGGATTCACGCCATCAGGCGGCAGAGCAATTCCTTCAGGAGTTCTCCGTCGTCGGTGGCCGACTGCCCGAATCCCTTGGATTTGGCATCGAACTCGCGCACCAGGCTCAAGTTGTTGAACACCTTCATCGGCTTGTAGTTGGCGGCGGCCATTTCGTAGTCGCGCACCCGCGAAGGCGGCACGCCCAGTTTGGAGGCCACGTTCATCGGCGACTTGTCTACCAGATAAATATAGAGCAGCAGTTTCGAAAAGAAGTCGAACAAGGTGATGTTGGTGAGCACCAGCGGATGGTCTTTGGGATTGGCCGCAAAGTAGCGGGCTATCTGATGGGCCTTCAGGGCATCGCGCCGACGCAGGGCGTCTATCAGCTCGAAATTGTTGAAATCCTTGCTTATGCCGATGTTGCGCTCCACCAGGGCCGGCGTGACTTTTCCCGGGCCGCCCAGCACAATGCGCAGTTTGTCCAGTTCGGTAACGATGCGCCCCAGGTCGGTACCCAGGAAATCGGCCAGCATCTGGCAGGCCTTTTCGTCAACCTCGAGTCCCTTCTGGGCCGCACAGGAGCGTATCCAGGCAGGCACCTGGCTGTCGTAGAGCTTTTTGGACTCGAACACCACCCCGCTTTTCTGCAACTCGGCGGCCAGCTTGCGCCGTTTGTCCAGCGTCTTGCCCTTGTAATTCACTATAAGGACGGTGGTGGGCATCGGCTGCTGCATATACCTGGCCAGCACGTCTTCCAGATCGGACACCGACTGTGCCTCCTTGACGGCAATCACCTGCCAGGGCGACGCCATAGGATACTGGCGGGCAGCCGTCACCACGCGGGCAGCCGAATCCAGGTCCTTTCCGTACATTACCAACTGGTCGAAATCCTGCTGCTCGGGGGTAAGGATGTGGGAAAGCATATAATCGGTGAGCCAATCGATGAAATAGGGCTCGTCGCCCATCAGAAAATAGATGGGACTGAACTGTTTGGCATCGATTTCGGCAACAATGTCCTGCACCGTATAGTTTTTGGCCATAAAAGCGTACCTTTGAATCGTGATTGGCAAAGGTATAAAATGTTCGCATTAAACCTGCCCGCCTATGCGTGCAAAATAAAGACCGTCGACGGCAAGCAGCAGATATTCGACCCGCTGCGGCACCGCTATGTGGCTCTGACGCCCGAAGAATGGGTGCGCCAGCATTTCTGCCATTTCCTGATAAACAACCGGCATTTTCCGGCCGGACGTTTCTGCCAGGAATACCGCATCCGGCTGAACGGCCAGCCCCGCCGCTGCGACACCGTGGTTTTCGATGCCGGAATGAAGCCCTTGGTCATCGTGGAATACAAGGCGCCCGAAGTGGAGATCTCGCAGGCGGTGTTCGACCAGATTGTGCGCCACAACTGGGTGCTGCGGGTGCCCTGGCTTATGGTGAGCAACGGGCTGAGCCACTACTGCTGCCACCTGGACTATGAAAACCAGCAAGTAAGCTTCCTGCCCGACATTCCTTTTTACGATACCCTGGAGGCGCCGCAAGGAGGGTTGTAGTTAATCGATATGAATATTGATAAAATCTATTTGACTCTTGCGGCCGGCGTTTGTAATTTTGGCACGGAAAGCAAAACGAGTTGAAAGTTGAAAGTTGAAAGTTGAAAGTTGAAAGTTGAAAGCTCATAAAGTCTGAGAAATTCATAAAGTGAAAGTCTGCAAAGCTTATATGGTTGAATGTTCACAAAATGGAATGTCTGTAAAGTGGTAAATTCTTGAATTTCAGTATAAACCCTAAAAATCAACATTATGGCAAAGTACATCTGTTCTGTCTGTGGATACGTCCACGAAGGGGACGAGGCTCCCGCAAAATGCCCGCAGTGTGGCGTTCCCGCCAGCAAGTTCAAAAAAGTGGAAGACGACAAGATTGAATTCGTCCAGGAACACGTCATCGGCGTGGCTCAGGGGACGGGCGAAGAAATGCTCAAAGACCTGCGCGCCCATTTCAACGGCGAATGCACCGAAGTGGGTATGTACCTGGCTATGAGCCGTCAAGCCGACCGCGAAGGCTATCCCGAAGTGGCCGAAGCCTTCAAGCGCTACGCTTGGGAAGAAGCCGAACACGCCGCCAAGTTTGCCGAATTGCTGGGCGAAGTGGTGTGGGACACCAAGACCAATCTCGAAAAGCGGATGATGGCCGAAGCCGGTGCCTGCGAAGACAAGTTCCGCATCGCCAAGAACGCCAAGGCGGCCAACCTGGATGCCATCCACGATACCGTCCACGAAATGGCCAAGGACGAGGCCCGTCACGGCAAAGGTTTCGAAGGCCTATTCAACCGCTATTTCAAGAAATAACAGCAGTTCCCGTTTCGGGAAAGAGACACCCGGGACCGAAACGTGAACATTTCCTGTTTTGGAAAAAACAGCAGTTCCCGTTTCGGGAAAGAGACTGGCCCATAGCCGCCCGAAAAAAGTGTTCCCCCGGAAAAACAAAGAGGGTGACCTGAACGTTTGACAGACTTCAGGCCACCCTTTTCGTTTTTATGCAAATAGCTTATTCGCTCTTTTCGGCGTTTTGTCCGGATTCGCTTTTGGCCAGGTCGGGGTCCACCATAATGCGGCCGCAGTACTCACACACAATAACCTTTTTGCGCATACGGATGTCCAGCTGGCGCTGGGGCGGAATTTTGTTGAAGCAACCGCCGCAGGCATTGCGTTCCACCGTCACCACGGCCAAGCCGTTACGCGTGTTCCGACGGATGCGTTTGAAGGCAGCCAGCAGACGGGGATCGATGTTTTCTTCCAGCTGGGCCGCTTTGGCGCGATAGGATTCCTCCTCGCTACGGGTTTCGGAAATAATGTCGTCCAATTCGGATTTCTTCACTTCCAGGTCCTTGGTGCGCTCTTCCAAATCGTTTTTGGCAGTTTCCAGTTCCTCGGTCTTGGTGCGGATGGCAAACTCTGCCTCGTTGATTTTCTTTTCGGCGTGAGTGATTTCAAGGTTCTGGTAGTCGATTTCCTCCGACAGGAAGTTGTATTCGCGGTTGTTGCGGACGTTGTCCTGGTCGGCCTTGTATTTTTCGATAAGGGTGGCCGCCTTCTCCATCGTGGCCTTGCAGTCGCGCTGCTGGTCCTGAGCCGCTTTTATGTCATTCTGGAAATTCTCGATGCGGGTTTGCAGACCGGCTATTTCGTCTTCCAGATCCTGCACTTCCAAAGGAAGCTCGCCACGCAGAATCTTTATTTTGTCTATTTCGGACGCCACCATTTGGAGGTCGTACAACGCACGCAGTTTTTCCTCGACGGAAATTTCTTTGGAATCGACTTTGGAATTGTTCGTAGCCATACTATTTAGTTAATTGATTATAAGCTTGTTACAGATAATTCACCGGATTGGTTTCCCGCCCGGAAATCCGAACGGCAAAAGTAGAAATATTTTTTGACAACACGTCGAAAAACAACTCTTTTGTAAACTGCTCAGTTTCATAATGTCCGGCATCGACCAGGAGCAGCCGGCCGTCGGGCCGCGAAAAGTCGTGATATTTGAGGTCTGCCGTCACATATACATCGGCACCGGCCTGCACCGCCTCCTCCAGGAAAGAGCCTCCGGCACCGCCGCAAAGAGCCACGCGGCCCACCGGGCGGCCGGTGAGGGCCGAATAGCGCAGGCTTCGGCAACCGAAGGTCTGCCCTACCAACCCGAGGAAATCCGTTTCGGACATCGGGGCGGGCAACTCCCCCACCATTCCCAGGCCGGCCGACCATCCTTCGGGCGCCTGGGCCGAGGGCACCAGCAATTCCAGATGCTGCAGGCCCAGTTTTTCGCACATCTTGCCGCTCACGCCTTGCCGGACGGAATCGACGTTGGTATGGCCCGAATACACCGCTATTCCCTGCCGCAAGGCCTGGGCCACGCAGCGTTCCACGGCCGTGCGTCCGGTGATATGCCTAAGGGGCGAAAACAGCAGCGGATGATGCGACACCACCATATTGCAGCCGGTTTCCCGGGCCTCGTCGAGCACAGCCTCCGACACGTCCAGGCATACCAAGATACCGCTTACAGACATTGACGGGTCGCCAAGCTGCAGGCCGGCATTGTCGTAGGATTCCTGCAGGCAGAGCGGCGCCAACCGTTCTTCCAGCAGGCGGCAGACATCGGCAACGGTCACGTTCATTTCTTTGCGGGCAGATTCACTTTCAGGCAGAGCTCGTCCAGCTGCGTATCGTCGATAATGGAAGGCGCTCCGCTCATTACGTCGCGGCCGGAATTGTTCTTGGGGAAGGCAATGCAGTCGCGGATGGAATCCAGACCGGCAAACATCGACACCATACGGTCGAATCCGAAGGCCAGGCCGCCGTGAGGCGGTGCCCCGAACTTGAAGGCGTTCATCAGGAAGCCGAACTGGTATTCGGCCTTTTCGTCGGTGAATCCCAAGGCCTTGAATATGCGGTGCTGCAGCACGCTGTCGTGAATACGGATGGAACCGCCGCCCAACTCCACGCCGTTGATGACCATATCGTAGGCATCGGCGCAGACCCGTCCGGGATCGGTTTCGAGGTATTGGATGTCTTCCTTCTTGGGCGACGTGAAGGGATGATGCATCGCGTAGAAGCGCTGCGTTTCCTCGTCCCACTCGAACATCGGGAAATCGATTACCCACAGCGGGGCAAACTTGTTCTTGTCGCAGAAGCCCAGGCGACGGCCCATTTCCAGGCGCAGTTCGCAGAGCGCCTTGCGGGTAGGCATCGTCTGTCCGCACAGGATCAGGATAAGGTCGCCCGGCTTGGCCTCGCAGGCCTCGGCCCAGGCCTTGAGGTCTTCCTGGGAATAGAACTTGTCCACCGACGACTTGAAGGAACCGTCGGCCTCGCAACGGACATACACCATACCCTTGGCTCCTACCTGAGGACGCTTCACATAATCGGTCAGCTCGTCCAGTTGCTTTCGGGTGTAGACCGCACAGCCCGGCGCGCAGATGGCGCCGACGTACTCGGCCGAGTCGAACACGCCGAAGCCACGTCCCTCGGTGAGCGGCTTTATTTCCTTGAAGGTCATACCGAAACGCATATCGGGCTTGTCGCTGCCGTAGAGCCGCATCGCCTCCTGCCAGGTCATCCGCAGGAAGGGTTCCTTGAATTCGATGCCGCGGATTTCCTTGAACAGGTATTTAATAAGGCCTTCGAACAGCTGCAGGATGTCTTCCTGGTGCACAAAGGACATTTCACAGTCTATCTGGGTGAATTCCGGCTGACGGTCGGCCCGCAGGTCTTCGTCGCGGAAGCACTTGACTATCTGGAAATAACGGTCGAAACCCGAAACCATAAGCAGCTGCTTGAACTGCTGGGGCGACTGAGGCAGCGCGTAGAATTCGCCCGGATTCATCCGCGAAGGCACCACAAAGTCGCGGGCCCCTTCGGGCGTGGACTTGATGAGCACCGGGGTCTCCACCTCGAGGAATCCTTCCTTGTCCATATAATGGCGGATGGCCATAGCCATTTTGTGGCGCAGTTCCAGGTTGCGACGCACCACGGGCCGGCGCAGGTCCAGATAGCGGTATTCCATACGGATGTCGTCGCCGCCGTCGCTCTCGTCCTCGATGGTAAAGGGCGGCGTGGCCGATTCGTTGAGCACCGTAAGGCTGTCCACCAGGATTTCGATGTCGCCGGTAGACAGGTTCGGATTCTTGCTGTAGCGCTCGGCCACCGTTCCGCTCACCTGGATGACCCATTCACGGCCCATCCGGTTGGCCTCGGCGCAGAGCGCGGCGTTGGTTTCTTGGTTGAACACCAGCTGCGTCAGGCCGTAGCGGTCGCGCAGGTCGACGAAGGTCATACCGCCCATCCGGCGCAGGCGCTGCACCCAGCCCGACAAGGTAACCTTCTGATTTACATTGTTTATGGAGAGTTCTCCACAAGTATGAGTTCTGTACATATCTAACAGGAAATAGGTCGCAAAAGTACGGATATAATGCCATTTTCCATCGGAAAACCAACAAAATTAAAAAGACGCGAAAAAAGCCGCGAAACCCCTTTGCGGATGCCCCGGGAAATCCTTTCCTTTGCACTCGGATTAGACGCAATCAATTTTTCTATATAATATCCTATGAATCAGGAAATTAAAAAGGTGCTCGTGCTCGGTTCCGGTGCCTTGAAGATCGGTCAGGCGGGCGAATTCGACTACTCGGGTTCCCAGGCGCTGAAGGCCCTGCGCGAAGAAGGTATCCAGTCGGTATTGGTAAATCCCAACATCGCTACCATACAAACCTCGGAAGGCATTGCCGACCGGGTTTATTTTTTGCCTGTCACGCCCTATTTCGTCGAAAAGATAATCGAAAAAGAGCGTCCCGACGGCATTCTGCTGGCCTTCGGTGGCCAGACGGCCCTGAACTGCGGCACCGAACTGTATACCTCCGGCGTACTGGAAAAGTACGGTGTGAACGTGCTGGGCACCTCGGTCGAGGCCATTATGTACACCGAAGACCGCGACCTGTTCGTCAAGAAGCTGGACGAAATCGGGCTTAAGACGCCCGTGAGCCAGGCGGTGGAGACAATGGAAGACGCCTACGCCGCCGCCCGCAAGATCGGCTTCCCCATCATGATCCGCTCGGCCTATGCCCTGGGCGGCCTGGGAAGCGGCATCTGCACCGACGAGACCGAGTTCCGCACCCTGGCCGAACAGGCCTTCTCCTTTTCCAGGCAGATTCTGGTGGAGGAATCCCTGAAGGGCTGGAAGGAAATAGAATTCGAAGTGATACGCGACCGCAACGACCACTGCTTTACGGTGGCCAATATGGAAAACGTAGACCCGCTGGGCATCCACACGGGCGAATCCATCGTGGTGGCGCCCACCTGCTCGCTCACCCAGGAAGAAATAGATTTGCTCGTGGGCATTTCCAAGAAGTGCGTACGTCACCTGGGCATCGTGGGCGAATGCAACATACAGTTTGCCTTCAATTCCGAGACCGACGACTACCGTATTATAGAGGTGAATGCCCGGCTGAGCCGTTCGTCGGCCCTGGCCTCCAAAGCCACGGGCTATCCGCTGGCCTTTGTGGCCGCCAAGCTGGCCCTGGGCTACGGGCTGGACGAAATCGGCGAAATGGGCACGCCCAATTCGGCCTATGTGGCGCCGCAGCTCGACTACATCATCTGCAAGATTCCCCGCTGGGACCTGACCAAGTTTGTGGGCGTGTCGCGCGAAATAGGCTCGTCGATGAAATCGGTGGGCGAAATAATGTCTATCGGAAAATCCTTCGAGGAGATACTCCAGAAGGGCCTTCGGATGATCGGACAGGGAATGCACGGTTTTGTGGGCAACCACGACCTGGAGTTCGACGACCTGGACTACGAGCTCTCCCACCCCTCCGACCTGCGCATCTTCGCCCTGGCCGAGGCCCTGAACCGCGGCTATTCCATTGAGCGCATTCACGAACTGACCAAGATAGACCCCTGGTTCCTGGGCAAGATGAAGAACATCTGCGACTATGCCAAGCGGCTTTCGGGCTACGACAAGGTGGAATCGCTTCCGCGCGAAGTGCTGCTGGAAGCCAAGCGGCTGGGTTTCTCCGACTTCCAGATTGCCCGCTTTGTGGAGAATCCCCAGGCCGGTATGGAAAAGGAGAACCTGAAGGTGCGGGCCCTGCGCAAGCGGCTGGGCGTGCTGCCCTCCGTCAAGCGCATCGAGACCGTGGCCTCGGAGCATCCCGAGCTGACCAACTACCTGTATATGACCTACGACGGCAGCGAGCACGACATTCCTTATTACAAGAACGACAAATCGGTGATTGTGCTGGGATCGGGTGCCTACCGCATCGGCTCCAGCGTGGAATTCGACTGGTGCTCGGTGAATGCCATCCAGACGGCCCGGAAGCTGGGCTACAAGGCCATTATGATAAACTACAACCCCGAGACCGTCTCGACCGACTACGATATGTGCGACCGGCTCTATTTTGACGAGCTGAGCTTTGAGCGCGTGCTGGACGTGATAGACCTGGAGCAGCCCAAGGGGGTCATCGTATCGGTGGGCGGCCAGATTCCCAACAACCTGGCTATGAAGCTCCACCGCCAGAACGTGCCCATCCTGGGCACTTCGCCCATTTCCATAGACCGCGCCGAGAACCGCAACAAATTCTCGGCCATGCTCGACACGCTGGGCATAGACCAGCCGGCCTGGAAGGAACTCACCAGCCACGAAGACATCAAGGAATTCATTGCCAAGGTGGGCTATCCTGTGCTGGTCAGGCCGTCGTACGTGCTGTCGGGCGCGGCTATGAACGTGTGCTACAACGACGAGGCGCTGGACAGCTTCCTGAACATGGCCGCCCAGGTGTCGAAGGAATACCCGGTGGTGGTGTCCAAGTTCCTGCAGAACGCCAAGGAGATAGAATTCGACGCCGTAGCCCACAACGGCGAGGTGATTGAATATGCCATTTCCGAGCACATCGAGTTTGCCGGCGTGCACTCGGGCGACGCCACTATGGTGTTTCCCGCCCAGAAGATTTATTTCGCCACCATCCGCCGCATAAAGAAAATAAGCCGGATGATTGCCAAGGAACTGAACATAAGCGGTCCGTTCAACATCCAATACCTGGCCAAGAACAACGAAGTGAAGGTAATCGAATGCAACCTGCGGGCCTCGCGCAGCTTCCCCTTCGTGTCGAAGGTGTCGAAGCGCAACTTTATCGAAACGGCCACGCGCATTATGCTCGATGCCCCCTACGAACTGCCCGACAAGAACGCCTTCGACATAGACCGCATTGGCGTAAAGGCCTCGCAGTTCTCGTTCTCGCGGCTGCACAAGGCCGACCCCGTGCTGGGCGTGGATATGTCGTCCACCGGCGAGGTGGGCTGTCTGGGCGACGACTTCAACGAAGCCCTGATGAACGCGCTCATTGCCACCGGATTCAAGATTCCGTCCAAGGAAAAGGGCATTATGGTGTCGTCGGGCGGCAGCAAGTCCAAGGTGGACCTGCTGGACGGCTGCCAGATGCTGGCCAACCACGGCTACCAGCTGTATGCCACCAAGGGCACCTGGCAGTTCCTGCGTCAGCACGACATCCCGGCCCGGGAAGTGGCCTGGCCCGACGAGGAAAGCGCCACGGAAAATCCTGTGATGCAGATGATTGCCGACCATCGCTTCGACCTTATCATAAACATTCCCAAGAATATGACCAAGCGGGAGCTGACCAACGGATACCGCATACGGCGCGGTGCCATCGACCACAACATTCCGCTCATTACCAATGCCCGCCTGGCGGCTTCGTTCATCGAGGCCTTCTGCAACCTGTCGCCCGAAGACATTCAGATAAAGAGCTGGCAGGAATACGAATAATCAAAAAATCACCGAATAAAAATGGGAGGTCTTTTTGGCGTCATTTCCAACAGGTCGTGCGTGAACGACCTGTTTTACGGAACCGACTATAATTCTCATCTGGGTACCAAGAAAGGC
>R17__coassemble_622_pt1 | contig 14779 bp, 14 predicted proteins | sample R17__metabat2_high_PE_026 | metagenome-assembled genome bin R17
CGCAAAGTAGTGCAATACCGAGAGCAGAAGAAAATTTATTTGCTTATGCCGAGGCACCGCCTATCTTCGCGGCGCGAAGCGACGCAAAGTGAAAATATTTGTCTACTTTTGCCCGTTCAAAACATCACAGACAAATATGGCATCCAAAACAATAAAATCCGCCCCGAAAAAATCCGCCCCGAAAAAACACTCCGGCCTGTTCGTCGCCTTCTCGGTATTCTGGGGGCTGGTAGTCCTGGGGCTGCTGCTCCTGGTAATCATATTCTCCCTTATCTCCCACGGAAAAATCGGCTATATGCCGCCCATCGAGGAACTGGAAAACCCCAAGAACAAGTTTGCCACCGAAGTATATTCGGCCGACGGGCAGCTGCTCACCACCTATTTCCTGGACACCGACAACCGCGTGTACACCAGCTGGGACCAGCTTTCGCCCTATATGGTGCAGGCCCTGATGGCCACCGAAGACATCCGCTTCACCCAGCATTCGGGCATCGACTTCCGGGCGCTCTTCCGCGCCGTCGTCAAGCGGGTCATCCTGCGTCAGACCAGCGCCGGCGGCGGCAGCACCATCACCCAGCAGCTGGCCAAGCAACTGTACACGCCCACGGCCGGCAGCCTGTTCGAACGGGCCTTGCAGAAACCCATCGAATGGGTCATCGCCGTCCAGTTGGAACGCTGCTACACCAAAGAGGAAATAATGACGATGTACCTGAACAAATTCGATTTCCTCTACAATGCCATCGGCATCAAGACGGCCTCGATGGTGTATTTCAACACCACGCCCCAGGAACTCACGCTGGAACAGGCCGCCACCCTGGTGGGAATGTTCAAGAATCCCAGTCTGTACAATCCTCTGAAGCGTCCGCAGCGGGCGGAGCAGCGCCGCAACCTGGTGTTCGACCAGATGGTCATTGCCAAATACATCAGCCCGGCGCAGTGCGACTCGCTCAAACAGCTTCCCCTGGTCACCGACTATCAGCGGGTGGACCACACCGAGGGCCTGGCGCCTTATTTCCGGCAGTACCTGCGCGTAATGATGACCCACCAGAAGCCTCAACGCAAGAACTACGCCTCGTGGCAGGACCAGCTTTTCCTGGACGATTCCATTGCCTGGGAAACCAATCCGCTGTTCGGCTGGTGCTGGAAAAACACCAAGCCCGACGGCTCCCGTTACAACATCTACACCGACGGCCTGAAGATTTACACCACCATCGACTCGCGTATGCAGCGATATGCCGAGGAGGCGGTGTACGAACACATAGCCCTTAACTTGCAGCCCAAGTTCTTCAACGAAAAGAAGGGCCGCAGCTATGCTCCCTATACCCACAACCTGCAAAAGGACGAGGTGGATTCCATTCTGTGGACTTCGGCCCGGCAGTCGGAACGCTGGCGCGTGATGAAAAAGAACGGAAAATCCAGCGAAGCCATCCGCGAGGCCTTCGTCACTCCGACGGAGATGGAAGTGTTCACCTACGGCGGTATGCGCGACACGGTAATGTCTCCGCTCGATTCCATCCGCTGGCACAAGCACTTCCTGCGCGCCGGATTTATGTCGATGGATCCCTACAACGGATACGTGAAGGCCTATGTGGGCGGGGTGAGCTTCGTGCCTTTCCAGTACGATATGGTAATGGTGGGCCGCCGGCAGGTGGGATCCACCATCAAGCCCTACCTGTACACGATGGCTATGGAAGAAGGATTCTCGCCCTGCGACCCGGTGCGCAACGAGCCCGTCACCCTGATGACCGAGACCGGCGAAACCTGGTCGCCGCGCAACAGCGGCAGCAAGCGGGTAGGGGAAATGGTGAACCTGCGCTGGGGCCTGGCCAATTCCAACAACTGGATTTCGGCCTATCTGATGGGCAAGATGTCGCCCTATTCCTTTGTAAGGATGCTGCGCTCGTTCGGCATAAAAGGGCATCTGGAGCCTGTCTATTCGCTTTGTCTGGGTTCGTGTGAGGTGTCGCTCAACGAAATGGTGAGCGCCTACACCGCCTTCGTAAACGGCGGCATCAAGGTGGCGCCGCTCTTTGTGACGCGCATCGAGAACAACGACGGCGACGTCATCAGCTATTTCTCGCCCCAGATGTCGGAGGTGTTCAGCGAGGAAACCTGCTACAAGATGCAGACTATGCTCCGCGCTGTCATAAACGAGGGCACGGGGGTGCGCGTGCGTCTGCGTTACGGCATCACGGCCGATATGGGCGGCAAGACCGGCACCACGCAGAACAATTCCGACGGCTGGTTTATGGGCTTCACTCCCAAACTGGTGAACGGCGTGTGGGTAGGCGGCGAGGACCGCGACATCCATTTCGACTATATGGCCGACGGCCAGGGCGCCAATATGTCGCTGCCCATCTGGGCCCTTTATATGAATAAGGTGTATGCCGACACCACGCTGGGATACAGTCAGACCGATTCCTTCGACATTCCGGAGCCGTTCCTGCGCCCCTGCGAGGAATGGACGGCCCGGGAACAGGTGGAAAACGAGGCGATGGAAGGTATGTTCGACGATTTGTAGACCAAGAACGATTCGCAGACTATGGAAGAAAATCGTGTGGAAAAGGCCGTGGAACTGTTCAAGAGCGGCTATAACTGTGCCCAGTCGGTAGTGGCCGCCTATGCCGATCTGTTCGGAATGGACCGCGAAACGGCCCTGAAGGTATCGGCCTCGTTCGGGGGCGGGATGGGGCGGATGCGCGAAATATGCGGCGCCGTCTCCGGTATGTTCATCCTGAACGGCCTGGCCAACGGGCAGACCGATCCCGCCGACAAGGAAAGCAAGGCGCTCAACTACGCCAAGGTGCAGCAACTGGCCCAGGACTTCCGTCAGGCCAACGGCTCCATTGTGTGCCGCGAACTGCTGGCCGGCACGGGCGAGGCGCCGTCGTCCGACCCGCTGCATCCATCGGAGCGCACGCAGGCCTTCTACCGCAAACGCCCTTGCTCGGAATACGTGCGCTGCTGCGCTCAACTGGTCGAAAAAGAACTTTTATCCAATCTGGAATAATGGCTGTCATACTGCATATCGAAACATCGTCCAAACTGTGCTCCGTGGCCCTAAGCCGCGAGGGCAACGTGCTTTTTTCCAAAATGTCCGACGACGGGCCTTCGCACGCCGTGCTGCTGGGCCGCTTTGTAGACGAGGCCCTGAGCTATGCCGAATCGGAATCCCTGCGGCCCGATGCCGTGGCCGTGAGCAGCGGCCCGGGTTCGTATACGGGCTTGCGCATAGGCGTGTCGCTGGCCAAGGGCGTGGCCTATGGAATGGGCATCAGACTTATATTCGTCCCTACGCTCAGAGTGCTGGCTCAGGCTATTAAAGGACAGACTCCGGCCGGAGCCCTGCTTTGCCCAATGCTGGACGCCCGTCGTATGGAAGTGTATACGGCCCTGTACAATTCGCAGTTGCAGGAAGTGGCCCCGGTGCGCGCCCTGGTGGTGGAAGCCGGTTCCTTCGACTCGGTTCCCGCCGACACGCCTTTGTACATATTCGGCGACGGAGCCGCCAAATGCCGCGAGGTGCTGGCGCATCCCTGTCTGAACTATGTGGACGGTCTGGTGCCCCGTGCCGACTTGATGACAGAGGCGGCCGAGGCAGCCTTCGAGGCCGGCCAATTCCAGGATGTCGCCTACAGCGAACCCTTCTACCTGAAGGAATTCCAGGCCACGGTGCCCCAGAAATTGGAAAAGATAATCCATCGCGAAAACCAGTCCCGGCAATAACTGAATTCAAAAAAACAGACAATATGGAAGTCAACGAACTGGAGTATAATACCCAAATGCCCAAGATGGCTCTGCCTGAGTACGGTCGCAACGTACAGCGTATGGTAGACCACGCCCTTACCATCGAAGACCGCGAGGAGCGTACCCGCTGCGCCTACGCCATTGTGCAGACGATGGGCAATCTGTTTCCCCACCTGCGCGACGTGAGCGATTTCCGGCACAAGCTGTGGGACCACCTGGCCATTATGTCGGATTTCCGGCTGGACATAGACTATCCCTGCGAAATAGTGCCCCGCGAGAACCTGGCCACCCGGCCCGAAAAGGTGCCTTATCAGTCGCACGATATGAAAATACGTCACTACGGGCAGATGGTGGAGGAACTCATTGCCAAGGCCGTGGAAATGGAAGCGGGCGAGGAACGCGACAGCCTGTGCATCCTTATAGCCAACCATATGAAAAAGAGCTTCGTGCAGATGAACCGCGAGCCCGTGGACGACCGCAAGATATTCGACGACCTCTACCGCCTGTCCGACGGCAAGATAACGTTGTCCGAAGATACCGTCACCCTGGTGGACGTGCGCGACCTCCAGCTTCCCGGAAAGAAAAACCAGAAAAACAACCGTCGCAGATAAAGCCCTATGTCATCCTTTGTCATCGAAGGCGGCCGTCGGCTGAACGGCTGCATAAAAGCCCAAGGGGCCAAGAACGAGGCACTGCAGTTGCTGTGTGCCACGCTGTTGACGTCCGGTAAGGTATGCCTGCACAACGTGCCCGACATCCTCGATATAAACAACCTGATATCGCTTTTGCAAGACCTGGGCGTGAAGGTGGAAAAACTGGGCATCGGCTCGTGGAGCTTCCAGGCCGACCAGGTGGACCTGTCCAAGTTGCAGACCGAATCCTATGCGGCCAAGACGGCGGCTCTGCGGGGCTCCGTGATGCTGGTAGGGCCCCTGGTGGCGCGTTTCGGGCAGGCTGTGGTGGCCAAGCCCGGCGGCGACAAGATAGGGCGGCGCCGGCTCGACACCCATTTCCAGGGCATACAGCAATTGGGCGCCCGCTTCGAATACGATGCCGCCAATCGCACCTACCGCGTGTCGGCCGGCCGGCTGCAAGGCTGCTATATGCTTCTGGACGAGGCCTCCGTCACCGGGACGGCCAACATCCTGATGGCAGCTGTCCTGGCCAAGGGCACCACCACCATCTACAATGCGGCCTGCGAACCCTATATCCAGCAGCTCTGCCGGATGCTCATAAAAATGGGTGCCCGCATCTCGGGCGTGGGCTCCAACCTGCTCACCGTGCAGGGAGTGGAATCCCTGGGCGGCTGCGAAATGACCATCCTGCCCGATATGATCGAGGTGGGCAGCTTTATCGGAATGGCGGCTATGACCGGCTCGGAACTGACCATTCGCGACGTGGCCTACGACGAACTGGGCATAATTCCGCACAGTTTCCAGCGCCTGGGCATCCAGATGGAGCGCCGCGGCGACGACCTGTACATCCCGGCGCAGGACCACTACACCATCGAGACCTTTCTGGACGGCTCGCTTATGACGCTGGCCGATGCGCCCTGGCCCGGCCTGACGCCCGACCTGCTGTCGGTGATGCTGGTGGTGGCCACCCAGGCCAAGGGCTGCGTGCTCATCCATCAGAAAATGTTCGAAAGCCGCCTGTTCTTTGTGGACAAGCTTATCGATATGGGCGCCCAGATAGTGCTCTGCGACCCGCACCGGGCCACCGTCATCGGGCTGGACCACCAGCAGGTGCTGCGCCCGGCCAATATGTCCTCGCCCGACATCCGTGCCGGCATAGCCCTGCTCATTGCGGCCCTGTCGGCCGACGGCGTGAGCACCATCAGCAACATAGAGCAGATAGACCGGGGCTACGAACGCATAGACCAGCGCCTGAACCAGTTGGGCGCCAACATTACCCGCCTATGATAAGCCGCGAAGACGTATTCAGGATAGGCCGTTTCTACAAGCCGCACGGCATTGCCGGAGAACTGACGTTCGCCTTCGACGACGACGTGTTCGACCGCACGCAGTCGCCCTGCTGGCTGGTGGATATGGACGGCATCCTGGTGCCTTTCTTCTGGGAATCCTACCGCTTCCGCACCGACACCACGGCCTTGGTAAAGCTGGAAGGCGTCGACAACGAGCGCGAGGCCAAGGAACTGTCCGACCGCGAGGTGTATTACCCCAAGGCCTATGCCGATACCGACCAGGACGAAATGCCTTTGGAATGGCGTCAGCTGGTGGGGTTCCGGCTGGTAAACACCGCCGACGGCCAGGAAACGGGCCGGGTGAAGTCGGTGGACGACAGCACCCTGAACGTGCTGCTCGACGTGGAACGGCCCGACGGCGGGTCCTGCCTGCTGCCGGCCGCCGAAGAACTGATTGAAAACGTGGACGTCCGGGAACGGACCCTGTATATGAGCGTGCCCGAAGGCCTGCTCAACCTGGCAGACAATGATACGGTGTGAGAACTTGAGCATCGGGTACGGCCGCCGCGAGGTGCAGCACGCCCTGACGATGGAATTTCCCTCGGCACGGCTCATTGCCCTGGTGGGCCCGAACGGCAGCGGAAAGAGCACGCTTATGCGCACCATCTGCGGATTGCAGCCCGCCTTGGCCGGACAGGTGTTCCTGGACGGACGGCCGCTGCCGGAGTTCCGCCCCGAGCAGCGGGCCAGGCGCTTTTCCCTGGTGCTCACCGGGAACGTCGACATAGACTATTGCACGGTGGAGCAGCTGGTGTCTACCGGACGCTCGCCCCACACGGGCCGTTTCGGGCACCTGGAAGCCAGCGACCGCGAAGCCGTGGCCCGGGCTTTGCAGGCCGTCCACCTGGAATCTTTTTCCCAGCGCCCGCTAAGGGAGCTGTCGGACGGGGAACGTCAGCGGGCCCTGATTGCCAAGGCCCTGGCCCAGGACACCGACTACATTATGCTGGACGAACCCACCGCCCACCTGGATCTGCCCAACCGCATCGAAGTGATGACGCTGCTCCGGCGGCTGGCCCACGAGGAAGGAAAGGGCGTGCTGCTGCTGACGCACGAGCTGGAACTGGCCCTGAAGCTTTCCGACACCCTGTGGCTGCTGCGGCCCGACGGGGGAGGGCTTCTGTCCGGAACGCCCGCCGAACTGCTTGACTCGGACCTGCTCAACCAGACATTTTCAAACGGATACTTCTCGCTCGACGGAGAGGGAAGAGTGACCCTTAACAGACAATAAGCTACTTATGACAGACAACACCCAAAAACGCCGGAGTTTCCGATTCACCATACTGAACGAGAACACCCTGGATACCGTATTCACCACGCGGCTCACCAAGACCAACCTGTGGCTGTTCGGAATAGGCCTCACCCTGGTCTTGTTGCTGCTGTTCTATGTGATTCTGTTCGGCACGCCGCTAAAGACGCTGCTGCCCGGCTATCTCGATCCGAAATTCAAGCAGCAGATGGTGGCCGACGCCTTCCGGCTGGACACGCTTTCGGAGCAGCTCGACCGCCAGGAGGCCTATATGAACGTGGTCCGCTCCCTCATTTCCGGCGAATATGAACTGGATTCTACCTTGAATATGGATACCTTGGCGGCCATTCAGGAAGCCCTGATGGAGACTACCGCCGCCGAAGAGACGTTCCGGGCCGCCTACGAGGAAAGCGAGAAATACAACCTGGCGGCGGTCACGCATCCCATAACGCCCGAAGGAGTGCTGTTCCGGGTGCCGGTGCGGGGCGACATCATCTCGGACTACGACGAACACGAAAGGCATTTCGGCGTGGACATAAAGGCCGCGCCCAAGCAGACCGTGGTGTCGGTGCTCGACGGCCAGGTGCTGCTGTCGGCCTACACCCACGATTACGACTATGTGCTAATTATCCAGCACGGCAACGACTTCGTGTCGGTGTACCGTCAGCTGAGCGAACTGCTCAAAAAAGAGGGCGACACGGTAAAGGCCGGCGAGGCCCTGGCCTTCATCGGCAAGAACGCCCCCAAGGAACAGACCTCGCACCTTCATTTCGAACTGTGGTACAAGGGACATCCCCTGAATCCCGAAGACTATATTTCCTTCTGATTATGTCCGACATCTGCAAAAGACAGATAGCCGTCCTGGGGTCGACGGGCTCCATAGGCACGCAGGCCCTGGAAGTGGTGTCCGAGCATCCCGATTTGTTCGAGATATATGCCCTGACGGCCAACAACCAGGTGGATCTGCTCATCGAACAGGCCCGCCGTTTCCGCCCCGACGCGGTGGTGATTGCCAACGAGGCCCATTACACAAAACTCAAAGAGGCCTTGTCCGACCTGCCCATAAAGGTGTATGCCGGCGCCGAATCCATCTGCCAGATTGTCGAGGCGGAACCCGTGGATATGGTGCTGACGGCTATGGTGGGCTATGCCGGTCTGAAACCCACCATACACGCCCTCAAAGCCGGCAAGGACATCGCCCTGGCCAACAAGGAGACGATGGTGGTGGCCGGCGAGATAATCAACCGCCTGGCCCGGGAATACCGTTCTGCCATCCTGCCGGTGGATTCCGAGCATTCGGCCATATTCCAGTGTTTGGAACCGGGAAATCCCATCGAGAAAATACTGCTCACGGCCTCGGGCGGCCCCTTCCGCAGCTTTACCGAAGCCCAGCTGGAGCACGTCACGAAAGCCCAGGCGCTGAGGCATCCCAACTGGTCGATGGGCGCCAAGATTACCATCGATTCGGCCTCGATGATGAACAAGGGCTTCGAAGTAATCGAGGCCAAGTGGCTGTTCGGAATGGATCCCAGCCATATAGAGGTGCTGGTGCATCCGCAGTCTATCGTGCATTCGATGGTGCAGTTCCGCGACGGAGCCGTCAAGGCCCAGCTGGGGCTGCCCGATATGAAGCTGCCCATTCTCTATGCCTTCAGCTATCCCCGCCGTCTGCAGACGGAATATCCCCGGATAGATTTCCCCGCCATACACGAGCTCAGCTTCGAGAAGCCCGACACGAAACGGTTCCCCAACCTGGCGCTGGCCTACCGGGCCATGGACCGGGGCGGCAATATGCCCTGCATCCTCAACGCTGCCAACGAGGTGGCCGTGGCGGCCTTCCTGCAAGACCGCATCGGCTTCCGCCAGATGTCCGACGTGATAGGCGAGACAATGGAGCGGGCACCCTTCCTGGCCTCGCCCGTGTTCGAAGATTATGTAGAAACCGACGCCTGTGCCCGCCGCCTGGCGCTTGAACTTGTTCCCAAAAACCTGTAATCCATATGCCTGTATTTCTCATCCGTGCTTTGCAGCTTATCTGCAGCCTGTCGCTGCTCATCATCATCCACGAATTCGGTCATTTCTTCTTTGCCAAGATTTCCAAGACCCGTGTGGAGAGTTTTTACCTGTTCTTCAATCCGGGCTTCTCGCTGATGCGTTTCAAGCGCATCAACGGCAGGCTGGAATTCGACTTCTTCTCGTCCAATCCGCCGGAGCACTGGAAAGACTATCCCGATTCCACTATGTTCGGCCTGGGCTGGATACCCCTGGGCGGCTATTGCTCCATTGCCGGAATGATAGACGAGACCAAGGACGCCAGCCAGCTGGCCTCCGAGCCCCAGCCCTGGGAATTCCGCACCAAGACGGCCGGGCAGCGCCTGCTCATTATGGCCGGCGGCGTGCTGAACAACTTTATCCTGGCCTTGGTGCTGTATGCGATGGTGCTGGGCATCTGGGGCGAATCCTACATTCCCTTAAGTGAATTCACGCTGGGAATGGAATTTGCCGAGCCGGCCCGTGAGGCGGGTTTCCGCGACGGCGACTGTTTCCTGTCGGCCGACGGCCAACCCATCGAAGTCTACAACCAGGAAAGCTTCCGGGCCATTGTCGAGGCCCGGGAAGTGGTGGTGCTGCGCGACGGCCGTCCCGATACCATTCACGTTCCCGAAGACTTTATGCAGCAGCTGCTGGCGGCCCAGCAGGGATTTGCCGGCTACCGTTTTCCCACGGTGGTGAAAACGGTGATGCCCGGTACGCCGGGCGAGCGCGCCGGCCTGATGGCGGGCGACAGCCTGGTGGCCATCCAGGGCCGTTCCACGCCGGCCTTCTCGGATTTCGTGGCGGAACTTTCCCAGTGGCCCGACAGCCTTGTCCGCGTCGACTACTACCGGGAGGGAGTCGAGGGCAGCCTGTACATACAGCTGGATTCCACGGCCACCATCGGTTTTGCCGCCACGCTGCCGGCCGAGATGTACAAGACCGAGCATACCCGTTATTCCTTCTTCGAATGCATTCCGGCAGGCATACGGCTGGCGGTGAAGAAACTGGGCGGTTATGCCGGCGATATGAAATACGTGTTCACCAAGGAAGGTGCCAAGACCCTGGGCGGATTCGGCACCATAGGCACGCTGTTCCCCGCCGTGTGGAACTGGCAGGTGTTCTGGGAAACCTCGGCCTTCCTGTCCATTGTGCTGGCCTTTATGAACATCCTGCCCATTCCCGGCCTGGACGGCGGCCACATACTGTTCCTGCTGGTAGAGGTGGTGACCCGTCGCAAGCCCTCCGACAAATTTCTGGAGCGCGCCCAGACGGTGGGTATGATTCTGCTGCTCATTTTGTTGGTCTATGCCAACGGAAACGACATAATCCGGTGGATAAGTAAATGAGACTGAGTGGTTTTATCCGTGGTTGCCTGACGGTGGGGCTGTGTCTGCTCCTGTCGGCCGGCGTCTGTGCCCAGAAGTCGGTGCGGGTGGTGTTCTACAATCTGGAGAACTGTTTCGACTGCATCGACGACGAGGGCAAGAACGACGGCCAGTTCACGCCCGAAGGCGATTACCACTGGACCGAGAAACGTTACCAGACCAAGCTGCGCCACCTTTCGCAGGCGCTGGCCGCTGCCGGCCAGGACGGTTTCCCCGACATTGTGGGGATGGCCGAGATAGAAAACGAGGGAGTGCTGCAGCAGCTGCTCCGCACGGCCAATATGAGCCGCGATTACCGGTATGTGTATCACGAATCGCCCGACAAGCGCGGCATAGACGTGTGCTTTGTGTACAACCGCTTCCGCTTCAGGCTTCTCGAAACGCACTGGTTTGCCGTCTATCCCAAGGGCTCTCGCCATTCCAGTCGCGACATCCTGTACGTGAAAGGGCGGCTGGCCGACCGGCGCGACATCCACTTTTTCGTGTGTCACTGGCCGTCGCGCTACGGCGGGGCCAAGGAATCGGAACCGGGCCGCTTCCAGGCGGCTCAGGTGGTGAAATTCCGCACCGATTCCATTATGGCCGCCGACAGCCGGGCCCGCATCCTCATTATGGGCGATTTCAACGACGAGCCCACCGACCTTTCGCTTATGCGGGAACTCCAGGCACGGCCCGACACTTGCCGCTGCCGTCCCGCCGAGCTCTACAACCTTATGTGGCAGCTGGCCGTGTCCGACCAGAAGCCCAAATCCTACAAATACCAAGGTCGCTGGAGCGAGCTGGATCAGATAATCGTGTCGTCGGCCCTGTACCGTTCGCCCGAGCTGCGGCCTCGGTCCGGCGTGCTGGCCAAAGACTTCCTGCTTACCGAAGACACCCGCTATATGGGCGTGAAACCCTTCCGTACCTACAACGGCCGCAGCTGGCTGGGCGGATACAGCGACCATTTGCCGGTGTGGGCCGACATACCGCTTTCCCCGGCGGAATAATACCGGGGATTTTGTACCTTCGCACCGCTTTTACAACGACATATTATGTTTGAGAACTTAACCGAACGACTGGAACGCTCTTTCAAGATATTGAAAGGCCAGGGCAAGATAACCGACATCAACGTGGCCGACACCCTGAAGGATGTGCGCCGCGCCTTGCTCGATGCCGACGTCAACTACAAGACTGCCAAGCAGTTCACCGACGAGGTGAAGGAAAAGGCCATCGGACAGCAGGTGCTGACTGCCGTCAAGCCCCAGGAAATGATGGTAAAGATCGTGCACGACGAACTTACCCGGCTTATGGGCGGCGACAGCGCCGACATCGACCTGAAGGGAAGTCCTGCCGTCATCCTTATGGCCGGTCTGCAAGGTTCCGGTAAAACCACTTTCTCGTGCAAGCTGGCGCGTATGCTCAAGTCCAAGCGGGGCAAGAATCCGCTGTTGGTGGCCTGCGACGTGTACCGCCCGGCCGCCATCGACCAGCTGAAAGTGCTCGGAGAGCAGATAGAGGTGCCCGTCTACAGCGAAGAAGGCAACCAGAATCCCGTACAGATAGCCCAGAACGCCTTGGCCTTTGCCAAGAAGAACGGGCGCGACCTGGTCATTATCGATACGGCCGGCCGCCTGGCCGTGGACGAGCTTATGATGGCCGAGATTGCCGCCATCAAGCAGGCCGTCCGACCCAACGAAATATTGTTTGTGGTGGATTCGATGACCGGCCAGGATGCCGTCAACACCGCCAAGGAATTCAACGATCGCCTGGACTTTACCGGCGTGGTGCTCACCAAGCTGGACGGCGACACCCGCGGCGGTGCGGCCCTGTCCATCCGCAGTGTGGTGGAAAAGCCCATCAAGTTCATCGGCACCGGCGAAAAGATGGAAGCCGTCGACGTGTTCCATCCCAAGCGTATGGCCGACCGCATCCTGGGAATGGGCGACGTGGTGTCGCTGGTGGAAAAAGCCCAGGAACAGTACGACGAGGATGAGGCCCGCAGACTCCACCGCAAAATTGCCAAGAACCAGTTCGACTTCAACGATTTCCGCGAACAGATAGGCCAGATAAAGAAGATGGGCAACATCAAGGACCTGGCCGCGATGATTCCCGGAATGGGCAAGGCGATGAAGAACGTGGACATCGACGACGACGCCTTCAAGAACATCGAAGCCATCATCGGGTCTATGACGCCCTACGAACGCGAGAATCCCGACCGCATCGACGCCAGCCGCCGGCAGCGCATCGCCAAGGGCAGCGGCACCTCGCTGCAGGAAGTGAACGGCCTTATGAAACGCTTCGACGAAACCCGCCGTATGATGAAGGCCGTGAGCAATATGAAACCCGGTATGAAGATGCACGGAGGAAAGAAACGCAAATAATAATATAAAATACAAACAGTTATGCAGTTGATAGACGGAAAGGCCGTTTCGGCCCAGATGAAACAGGAAATAGCCGCCGAGGTGGCTCAGATGGTAGCCCAGGGCAAGCGCGCCCCGCATCTGGCCGCCATTCTGGTGGGCCACGACGGTGGCAGCGAAACCTATGTGGCCAACAAGATAAAGGCCTGCGAAGTGTGCGGATTCAAGTCCACGCTTATCCGATTCGAATCCGACGTCACCGAGGCGGAACTGCTCCAGGCCATCGACGGCCTGAACCGCGACGATTCGGTGGACGGATTCATTGTGCAGCTGCCGCTGCCCAAGCACATCGACGAGCAGAAAATCACCGAAGCCATCGACTACCGAAAGGACGTGGACGGGTTCCATCCCATCAACGTGGGCCGGGCCAGCATTGGCCTGCCTTCGTTCCTGTCGGCCACGCCGGCCGGCATCCTGGAGCTGCTCCGGCGCTACGAAATACCTACGGCCGGCAAGCACGTGGTGGTGATAGGCCGCAGCAATATCGTGGGCAAGCCGCTGGCCAACCTGCTTATGCGCAAGGGCTATCCCGGCGACGCCACCGTCACGGTGGTACACAGCCGCAGCACCGACATCAAGGAGCAGTGCCTGAGCGCCGACATCATTGTGTGTGCGCTGGGCAAACCGCGTTTCCTCAAGGCCGAAATGGTAAAGGAAGGAGCCGTGGTAATCGACGTGGGCACCACGCGTGTTCCCTCGACCGAAACCAAGAGCGGATTCAAGCTTACCGGCGACGTGGATTTCGAACAGGTGGCGCCCAAGTGCAGTTTCATTACGCCGGTTCCCGGCGGCGTGGGCCCGATGACCATCGTCTCGCTGATGAAAAACACCCTTCTGGCCGGCAGCAAAGCGGTTTATTGATATGTTCCGAATGCGGACGCTCCTGGTGCTTCTGCTGCTTTTGTCGGGAAGTTTCGTCGAGGCTGCGGCTTCGTATGCGTCGGAAACGGCCGCCGATTCGTTCGTCCCGGAAACGGCCGCTGATTCATCCGTTCCGGAAACGGCCGCCGATTCGTTCGTCCCGGAAATGGCCGCTGATTCATCCGTTTCGCAAACGGCCGAGGTCTCGGCCTCCGACCGCCAATGCCTGCAGCAAATTCGGCAGCGCAGCCGGGACAATGGTTGGACCAAGGCCAGCCGCACCGACAGCTTGGCAGCCTTCTTCCTTAATACGCCCTATGTGGCGGCCACCTTGGAACATCCCGACGGCGAGGAGAGGGTAGTGGTGAACCTGCGCCAGCTGGACTGCCTTACGTTGGTGGAGAACGTCGTTTGCCTGCAGGCCTGGCTCGACAGCCTCTCGCAGCCCGGCCATCCTTATGTTTCCGAAGCGTTGCAGACGGCGCTGTACGTCCGCCTGCTGGAGTCGGTGCGTTACCGGGGCGGCCAATGCCGGGGCTACGTCAGCCGGCTGCACTATACCTCGGAATGGATAGCCGACAACCGGCAGAAAGGCTTCGTGACCGACCTGACCGACCGCTTTTCGCCCCAGCCGTACCGTCCCGACGTGCATTATATGTCGCAGCATCCCGAATCCTATCCGGCTCTTCGCGGCCGTCCGGAACGCATTCGGGCCCTGGCTGCCGTCGAAGCGGAGGTGAACCGCCTGTGTCTGGAATATATTCCCAAAAATCAACTGGGCCGCTGGGAAAGCCAGATACCCTCGGGCTGCATTGCGGCCATTGTCACCTCGGCCGAAGGGCTCGACATCGGTCATCTGGGATTCACCGTGCGGCAGGACGGACAGCTGCACCTGCTGCACGCCTCGTCGACGGCCGGCCGGGTGGTGGTGTCGGAAAAAACGCTCGTGGAATACCTGCAGGGCATCCACCGCTTCACCGGCCTTATATTATTATCGGTAAACTAAGAAGCCGCCAACCTATTCCTGCGTCAGCTGCATCATCCGGCTCAGGTATTTTCCCACAATGTCGAATTCCAGATTCACCTGCGTGCCCGCCTCGATGCGGCAGAAATT
>R17__coassemble_631_pt1 | contig 14599 bp, 13 predicted proteins | sample R17__metabat2_high_PE_026 | metagenome-assembled genome bin R17
GTGGCGAATGGCCGCAATGGCTGCTGTGGCCAGACGGCGGGTAATGCGGTCTATTGAGGCGGCTTTGGAACTGCCAGCTTTGTGGCCAAGAATGTCTTGCACAATATGGTCGTCCATATCGTCGAACCCTCTGGGGCCCAGCAGCTTGCTGTATGGATCGGCGCTGTGCCGCTTCCAGTCGTCGTGCCACCAGCGGGCCACCGCCATACCTATATAGCAGGCCCACGACACGGCGGCATCGGGGTAGTCGGCCACCTGGCCCACGGCGTCGGCCATATATTCGGGCGCCAGTTCCTTCCATTTGCGGTCTATGTCGTCGGAGGCCAGCAGCGTGCCGTCGCTTTGGCCCTCTTCCTTGCAAAGTTGCAGCAGCGTCTGTTCCAGACGGCTTTCGTACAGATTGTAAAAAACTTCTTCTTCCATTGTGTTTTCCCCAAAAAAAGCGAACTGCCCTCCCGGTGGGGAGGACAGTACCGATTCCCGGCGCGAAGATATCGCTTTGCCGGAAGTTCTGCAATAAGCTTTTCCAACGCCCGATTTTCCTAAGGAATCGTCCCCGGTTTTCTTCGGACCGGAATGGCCTTTAGAAAGCATTCAAACCCAATGCCCGATTTTCCTAAGGAATCGTCCCCGGTTTTCTTCGGACCGGCATGGCCTTTAGAAAGCATTCAAGCCCGCCGCCCGATTTCCAAAAGAAAACTGCCCGGGAAATTTCCCCGGGCAGGTCTTGGAGCAGGTCCGCGTCAGCGGATGTTAATCTGACGGCTGGTGGGCACGGCCTGGCTGGCATCCTTCTTGGGCAGGGTTATGCAGAGAACGCCCTTGCTCATTTCGGCATCGATTTTTTCCAGTTCCACGTCGTCGGGCAGCGTAAAGCTGCGGCTGAAGGCATTGTAGGAAAATTCGCGGCGCAGGTAGTTGTTGCGACGGGATTCCTTGTCGTCCTTGCGGCTGGTCTGCTTGCCAAACGACACCACCAGTTCGTCGCGGTTGTTCACCTTCACTTCGAGGTCTTCCTTGGCCATACCGGGCGCGGCCATTTCAATCTGATAGTTTTTCTCGTCTTCCAGGATGTTGACGGCGGGAGTGGCCGACTGCAGGGAAGGCATCCAACTGAAATTGTCGTCGAAAAGATCGTTGAACAGCGACGGCAGCCAATTCTGAGTTCTGGTAATTGCGTACATAGTAGTAAAGTTTTATAAGTTGTTGAATAATGTTTGTTGCTTGCCCCGCCTTTTTGCGGGACGCCTTGGGGAAAACAAAACCGGTGCCAAAACCAAAGGTTGTGGCGAATCGGTCAAAATGGCACAATTTTTTCTATATAAAAAGGACAAAATGGCAGATACTATTAAGATTAACTTCCTACCTTCGGCCGAATTTTTTGGCGAACCGTATGTATTTCATATTCGTAGTGAACGGTCGTGCCGACAAGGCCCCTGTCCTGGACGAACTCCAGCGACAGATTTCCGCTATGCAAACCTTTGAACACGAGATATATGTGATTCGGGGCGTGGGCGACGGCACCCGTTTTGTGCGCACCTATTCCGACCTTCACCCCAACCACGAAGTGTGCTTTGTGGCCTGCGGTGGCAGCGGCACCATAAACGAGGTGGCTGCCGGTATTGTGGGCTATCCGAAAATGTGTATGGGCATCCTGGCGCTGACGGGCACGGCCGACTTTGTGAAGATTTTCCCCGACCGCACGTTCCATAGCGTAAAAGCCTTGGTGGAAAGCCAGGAAATGCGTTGGATAGACATTATTAAAGCCAACGACGACTATGCCCTGAATGCCTGTGACTTCGGTTTCGACGGCAAGGTGTGCGAAACGGCCAATTACCTGACGGAAGAGGGCAAGACCGACGGCTATTCACGCGGCGTGGTGAGCGCCCTGTTCACCGGTCGGTTCAACCGCATAAGCGTGGAGGCCGACGGCGAGCGCATAGGGCGCGGGCTTATGCTGCTCTGCGTGCTGGGCAACGGCCGCTATACCGGCGGTGCCTATATGTCTACTCCCTATGCCAAGGTGGACGACGGCCTGATGGACCTTTGCTATGTCAAGCCCATATCGTTGCTCACGTTCATAAGCATTTTGCCTATCTACAAAAAAGGTAAGCATTTTGAGACGCACAACGTAAAGGACAACTTTGTATATCGCCGCGTCAAGCACGTGGAAATAAAGTCCGACAAGCTTATTCCCATAAGTCTGGACGGCGAGATTCTTATGGCCAAGGAAGTGCAGGTGGACCTCCTTGAAAAGGCGGTGCGACTGCTGCTTCCGCCCTCGGACGGCAGCCAGAGGCCCGGCGATTCGCCGTTTATCGAGGTTTAGAGTGTAACGAAGTGTAATGGATTTATGTACTGTAGTGCAAGCCGAACGCAGAGCAAGCTTGCTTGCTATGCTGAGGCGCCGCCTACAGTCTATAAAATTGAGTGAAACGAAATTTTATGCAGAAACGTTTTGAACCTATTGTGGACAAGTGCGGCGAAATAATCGAATTTCTGATGGCGTCGCCCGATATGCCCGCCGACGAGGGGCTGCGGTTTAAAATACAGCTGTCTATCGAGGAGGCCGTCGAAAACGTGGTGCGCTATGCCTACGACGGCGGCATTGGCTGGATAGAAGTGGGCACTTCGCTCGATGTCGACGACCTGCTGCTCACCGTAGAGCTGAAGGATGCCGGCGTGCCCTTCAACCCCCTGGACAAACCCGATCCCGACATCACCCTGTCGGCCGAGGAACGCCAGATAGGCGGCCTGGGCATTTATCTTTGCAAAAAGCTGATGGACAGCATAACCTACCATTACCAGGATGGCTGCAACATTCTGACTATGACCAAGAAACTTTCCTGATGAACCCTTTTTTGAACCGTACGATTAAGAATTTATGCCTTTGCCTGGCGCTGGCCCTGCTGCCGACGGCCCTTTGGGCGGCCGAGCCCGTGGCGGTGGTGTTTATGCCGCAGTGGACGCCCCAGAGCCAGTTTGCCGGTTACTACCTGGCCCTGGAAAAAGGCTTCTACGACGACGAAGGCATCAACGTAATTATACGCCACACAACGGTTTCCAGCGTAAAGTCGCCGTCCGACGAACTGGTGGAAGGCGAGGTGCAGATTGCCGGCCTGCAACTGATGCAGGCCCTGGAGCAGCGGGCGCAGGGCAAGCCTCTGGTGAACGTGTTGCAGACCTCGCAGCGCTGCGGCCTGGTGTGCGTGGGACAGGGGCCCATCCGCCGCCTGGAAGATATGGACAGCCTGCGCATAGGCCGCTGGAAGGTGGGCCACGCCGAAATTGCCCACATCGTGGAGGTGGAAAAGCAGTTGGACATAGACTGGGTGTATTTCTATACCGGTACTAACCTCTTTGTATACAAGGCCATAGATGCCTGCCTTTGCTACACCTACAACGAATTGCTGCAGCTGCGTTTCGCGTTGGGCGAAATCCCCGAGGAAAACATCCTGCATTTTGCCGATTATGGTTACAACTATCCCGAAGACGGCTTGTATGTAACCGAAGACTACTATGCCCGTCACCGCGACGAGATTGCCAAGTTTGTGAGGGCCTCCAAGCGGGGTTGGGAATACGCCCACGCCCATCCCGACGAGGCGTTGGAGCTGAGTATGAAGTATGTGGATCGTTTCAAGATACAGACCAACCGTTATCACCAGAAAATGATGCTGGAAGAAGTGCTGCGCAACCAGTTGGAGCCCGGCGACGAAATGCCGGCGTTCCGTCCCGTGGACCGCGGCATTTACGGGGAAATGTGCGAGAAACTTCTGCAGAACGGATTCCTGGCCGAAAAGGTTCCGTACGACCAAATGATAAAGAACAGTGAAAATTGATGCCCTATGAGAATTTCGCGTTCTTTTACCGCCCGGCTTATCCGGAATATCCTGGTAATCACTTCTGTTTTGTTCACCATATCGGTGGCCATCATTACCCTGTTCTCCGATTCGCTCATTGCCGACGAGGCCCGCAAACGGGCTTCCAGTATGCTGGACGCCACCATTTCCGATGCCCAGCTGGTGCTGAGCCAGGTAGAGACGGCCACCGCCAACACGGCCTGGCTCATACCTCAGGACAAAGACAACGTGGAGAGGGTTCTCAAGGTGGCCGAGATGATTGTGTCGCAAAACAGCGACGTGTTTGCCGTAACCTTTGCCGCGAACCCCGACTACCCCGGAATGCAGAATGCCAGTTGCCTGCTGGCCTATACCGACATAAACAACGGAAAGATTCAGATAGAGAACATTCCGGTGGCGCAGCAGGATTACACCATCGACGACTGGTTCCAGATTCCCCTGCTGCTTGGAAAACCCTGTTGGTGCGAACCCTTCTACGACCAGTTGAGCGGCAGCGATATGCTGCTGTCGGCCTATTCGTATCCCTTGGTCGACGGCGAGGGCCGGGTGAGCGGCGTCATATCGGTGGCCATCTCGCTGGAATGGCTCACCACGCGTATGCAGAAAAACAAACCCTACCCGAATGCCTATTCCGTGCTGGTGGGGCGCAGCGGCAAGTACATAGTGCATCCCGACGTGAGCCGCATTATGAACGAAACCATCTTTACCTACGCCGTGGGCATAGGCGACCCTATGTCGATGCGCCTGGGCCACAAGATGCTGTCGGGCGAGCGCGGGCTGGAACAACTCAAGGTGGGAAATAAGCTGGTGTTTGCTGCCTACGCGCCTATGCCCAACGGCTGGACGGCCGCTCTTATGTGTCCCTACCGCGACGTGTTTGCCAAGAACTCGCAGCTGAACCTGATTATTGCCCTGGTGGCCTTGTTGGGCTTGTTCGTGATACTGTTCTCGTGCACCCACAGCATCCGTAAGGTAACGGAGCCCATTACCGAATTCACGGTGGCGGCCGGCACTATGGCCAAGGCCAATTTCCACGCCCGCATTCCCGAGGTGAACACCCAAGACGAACTGGCCCGTCTGCGCGAGTCGTTCCTGTATATGCAGAAAACCATCAACCACTATATAGACGAACTGCGGTCTACCACCAAGGCCAACGAGCGTTTCGAGAGCGAACTGAACATTGCCCGCAGCATACAGCTGGCAATGGTGCCCGGCACCTTCCCCGCCCATCCCGATTTTACGATGCACGCCTTGCTGCGCCCGGCCAAGGAAGTGGGCGGCGATTTGTACGACTACGTGGTGATGGACGACAAGCTCTATTTTGCCGTGGGCGACGTGTCGGGCAAGGGAGTGCCCGCCGCCCTGTTCATGGCCATCTCGAGGGCCACCTTCCATTTTGTGGCCAAGATGCAGCTATCTATGAGCGAGGTGGTTTCCCGAATAAACGATGCCGTGAGCGACGGCAACGAAACCGGAATGTTCGTTACCTTCTATGCCGGCTGCCTGGACCTTAAGACCGGTCATCTGGAATTCTGCAACGGCGGCCACAACCCCATTCTGTTTGTGGCTCCCGACGGCAAGGCCGCCTATTACAAGGCCAAGGCCAACCTGGCGGTGGGCCTGTTCCCCGACTTCCCCTACCAGGGCGAGTCGATGGACCTGGCGCCCGGTACGCGCATTGTGCTCTATACCGACGGCGTTACCGAGGCCGAGAATGCGGCCAAGGACCTGTATGGAGAGCCCCGGCTTAAACAATGGGCCGAGTCGCTGCCGGCCGGTACGCCGGTACAGGAGGCGGTGCCTTCGCTTTTGGCCGACATAAAGGCCTTCACCCTGGACAACGAGCAGAACGACGATATTACCATAATGATAATCGATTACAAACCAAACAAATAACCAAGCTATGAACGTTACTATCAATCAAGAAGGAAACAAGTACAATGTGGTGCTGGAAGGCCGTCTGGACACGACCAACGCCTCGCAGTTTCAGGAAGACATACAGCCGCTTATGCGGGGCGAGAATCCCGACATAACGCTGGACTGCACCGCTATGGAATACACCTCCAGCCAGGGACTGCGTATGTTCCTGATGCTCCAGAAGAGCGTTATGACCCGCGCCGGGAAAATGGTGATGACGAATATGAAACCTCAGGTGAAGGAAGTGTTCGACATTACCGGTTTTTCCAACATCATCACCATTCTGTAAAGTATCCTTGCCGCCCGAGGACCGGCCGACGGGGCAGCAACCCGTCCGACGGCCCGTCGCGACAAATCCGTTGCCAAATGAAAGCAAGAACACTTTTCGGCCTGGCCTGTCTGTGGGGCTGCCTGCTCTTGGGCGTTTCCTGCGGGAATCAGTCGGATTATTCGCTGTCGTACGACGTGTCGTTCGACGAGGAACACCATTACATAAACGTGGAGATGACGCTGGCCGGCTATCCCGGCGAGCAGGTAGAGCTGACGATGCCCGTCTGGGCCCCCGGCTATTACCTGATAGTGGATTTTCCCAAGTATCTGACCGATTTCGAGGCCTTCCGTCCCGACGGCACGCCCCTGGCCTGGAACAAGCAGGGCAAGAACGTGTGGCAGGTGGCGGTGGCCGACACCGTAAAGGCCCGCTGGCGCGTGTTTGCCGACGAACGTTCGGTGGCCGAAAGCCGGGTGGAGTCCGGCGTGGCTTTCGTGGCGCCCAACGGCGTGTTTATGTATGCCGGCCAGGAGGGCGTGCAGCATCCGGTGCAGCTTAGCTTCCGTTTGCCCGAGGGCTGGAAGAACGCTTCCACGGCGCTGCCTTGCTGTGGCTGTGAATCATCGGCGGAGGCGTCGGACTGCGAAACCGTTCCGGCGGCGTCGGGCTGCGAGCCGTTGGGGAAATGCTTCACCTACCGGGCCGCCGATTTCGACCAGCTGTACGATTCGCCTATGCTGTTTGGCAACCACTATGTGGAGACCTTCGAGCAGGACGGCCGCAGCTACGAATTTGCCCTGGAAACGCCCGACGGTTTTGCCCAGAGCGGAATGAGCGAGGCCATCCGGAAGATGATTGCCACCACCACCGGGCTTATGGGCCAGGTGCCCTACGACCGCTATTGCTTTATCTGGCTGGGCCAGGGCCGTGGCGGCTTGGAACACACGGCTTCGCAGGCCTGCTACACGGCCGGCAGCTTCTGCTTCCCCAACCGGGCGTCGTTCGTGGACGAGTTGCTGTTCTTCACCCACGAATACTTCCATTTGTACAATGTGAAGACCATCCGTCCCATAGAACTGGGCCCCTTCGACTACAGCCGCGAGGTGTTTACGCCAATGCTGTGGGTGAGCGAGGGCTTTACCTGCTATTACGAAACCAAGATATGCCTCGCGGCCGGCCTTATTACCCAAGAGGAAAGGCTGCGCGAACTGTCGAACTATATCCGCGACACCGAATCCTGCGACGGCCACCGCCATATGAGCCTGCGCCAAAGCAGCTACGACATTTGGCTGAATTTCTTCAACCGGGCGGCCAACGGACAGGACGTGCGCATTTCCTATTACGTGAAGGGCCCGGTGCTGGGCTTGCTCTTCGATTTGGAACTGCAGCAGCTCACCGGCGGACAGCGCAGCCTGGACGACCTGATGCGCCTGCTCTACCAACGCTTCTACCTGGAACTGGGCCGCGGTTTCACCGAAGAGGAATTCTGGCAGGCCGCCGGGGAAGTGGCCGGCGCGCCGCTCGACCGCCTGAAGGCCTATGTGAACACCACCGAAGAAATCGATTACGAGTCCATTCTGGAGCCGGCCGGCCTTGCATTGGACCGCAGCACCTGGACGCTGAGCGAACTTCCCATCCCGCAACAATGAAATTCACCTTTTTAATACCCGTATCTTTTCTGCTGATGATTACCGCCTGCACTCCCGTCGACCCCGCCGTTTCTTACGAACAGCAGTCCATCGGACTGGATTCGGTGCTCAACGCCCGCGAATTGGGCGGCTACCAGATGGCCGACGGCCGCACCGTAAAACACGGCAAGTTTATCCGCAGTGCCGACCTGGGCCACGCAAGCGACAGGGACATAGAGCGTCTGTCGGAGGAATTCTGCGTGGTGCGCGTGTTCGACCTGCGTTCCGAGTACGAAGCCGGCCGTCTGCCCGACCGCGACCTGCCCGGCGCCGAACACCGTTTCCTGCCCGTGCTCGACGATTCCGGTATGACGGCCGACGACCTGATGATGTTCAAGGCCTTCAGCGGCAAGGACCCCGACGCGCTGGTGCGTCTGGCCAAGTCGGACATAGGCAAGGACTTCTCCGACAATATGTACACCAATTTTTTGTTGAACGAATACACCCAGCTGCAGTATGCGTCGTTCCTGCAGACCGTTCTCCATACCGACCACGGGGCCACGCTCTGGCACTGTTCGCAGGGAAAGGACCGCACCGGGCTGGCCGCCGCCATTCTGTTGCTGGCCCTGGGCGCCGATATGGATCTGGTGATGGCCGATTTTGAGCTGTCGAACGTGGTGTACCAGCCGGTGGTGGACCAGTTTGCCGCCCAGGCCCGCGAACAGGGAGCCACCGATGCCGACATAGAAGTGATACAGACCTTTATGGGAGTGAATCCGCGCGTGTTCCGCCTGGCCTTCGACGAGGTGGAGCGGACCTACGGCTCGCTGCACGACTATATAGTCAACCAGCTCTGTTTTACCGACCAGGAAATGGAACAGCTGCGGAACAAGTATCTTCGTTGAATACAAGAAACATTTACAGACAATGGAAGACAACTATTACGGATTGGACCTGCACTGCCAGATGATTCTGGACGAGTACCGCGAAAACAAGCCGTCGTTCGAAAAAATGAAGGAAGTGGTGCTGGGCTCGCTGCAGAAGTGCCTGAAGGACAACGGTATTTACGTGACCGGTCTGGAAGCCCGCATAAAGGCCGAGGAAAGCCTGGCCGGCAAACTGGCCCTGAAGGGCTACAAATACCATATGCTGTCCGACATAACCGACATCCTGGGCTCGCGGGTAATTACCTTCTACACCGACGAGGTGGACAAGATTGCCGCCCTGGCCGAGCAGATGTTCGACATAGACTGGAACGAATCGGTGGACAAGCGCAAGATGCACGAACTGAACTCCTTGGGCTATATGTCGCTGCACTACATATGCCGCATCCCGCAGTCGCTCTACCACGACCCCGCGCACCCCGAGATAAACGAATACCGCTTTGAACTGCAGATGCGTACGGCCTTGCAGCACGTGTGGGCCAATATGTACCACGACACCGGCTACAAAAGCGGCGTGGAAGTGCCGGTGGAGTATCTGCGCTCGCTCACCTGCCTGGCCGGAATGCTCGAAATGGCCGACGCCCAGTTCAGCCGCATCCGTACCGAGATAAACGACTACCGGCGCCAGGTGCAGGCGCTGGTGAACGACGGCAGCTTCGACGAGGTGAGCCTGAACGGCGACACCTTCCGCAGCTATCTGACGCTGAATCCATTCAAGAAACTGACGGCGCGCATTGCCGCCATAAACCAGGCCGAGGTGTATCAGGACAATCTGATGATTTACCTGGAACCGCTCAAAGACCTGGGCTGCAAAACGCTGGGCGACGTGGAACGCCTCAAGAACGACTTTGGCGAACAGGCCTACCAGCTGGCCATGCACCAGATTGGCGGCACCGATCTGGACATCGTGGCCTCGTCGGTGGGCTTGCAGAACCTGTGCATCGTGTTTATCCTGCACAAGGACGGCGGCATTCTGGGACTGAAGCATTTCTACGATCAGCTGCACGGCCCCTCGAACTACAGCCGCCAGTGGGCCGAACGGGTGCTGGCCCAGGCCGAGCGCATAAACCTGGTAAGGAAAGTGTAATTACGATAAAATCAATAACTCATTAAAACATAAAGCTATGGCAAACAAGTTTATGGATACGGCCCTGCTCGACAAGGCCATTGTCTTCGCCGTCAAGGCACACGCCAATTCCGAACGCCGCGGAAAGGGATTCCCCTATATCGTCCATCCGATGGAAGCCGTGGAAATTGTTGCTACCATTACGCCCGACCAGGAACTGCTGGCCGCCGCCGCCCTGCACGACACCGTGGAGGACACCGATGTCACCGTAGAAGAAATCCGTGCCGAATTCGGCGAACGCATTGCCCGCCTGGTGGATGCCGAAAGCGACAAGTTTACCGCCGGCGTGAGCGAAACCGACAGCTGGCGCGACCGCAAGCAGGCCGCCATAGACCGCCTGGCCGCTGCCGACATCGATGCCAAGATTGTGGCTATGGGCGACAAGCTTTCCAATATGCGCGCCATTGCCCGCGACTACGAAACCCAGGGCGACAAGCTTTGGAACCTGTTCCACGCGCCCAACGGCAAGCCCGACCACGAATGGCACTACCGCGGCCTGGCCGATTCGCTGTTGGAACTGGACGACACCTTCGCCTATCACGAATTCGTGAGCCTTATAAACCAGGTGTTCGGGCAGCCTGGTGCCGACGCCCGTTTCGAACGCGCCGAAAAGATAGATATGGCCGATTACGTGCAGAGCGGCGACGGCTACACGGCCATCAGCTACAACCACAAGGACGGCAAACGTATGGTAAAGCTATACAGCGGCTTTATTCCGCGCGACGTGCCGCAGAAGGAACTGCGCCTGGCCCAGGCCGTGCTGGATATGGGCCTGCCCACGCCGGCGCCTAAGCGCTTTGTGACCGACGGCCAGCGGGTGGGTGCCGAATTTGTGCGCATCGCTCCCAAGGAAAGCTTTGCCCGGGCCATAAGCAACCATCCCGAAAAGCTGGAATACTATGCCACCCAGTTTGCCTACTATTGCAAGAATCTGCACAGCACGCCCATTGGCAGCAAGGAGACTTTCCCCCACGCGGCCGACGTGTTCCGCGGCTACGTGGACGCTACCAAGGATTTCACCCCGGCCGAGAAGACCAGGCTGTATGCCTTCCTGGATTCGGTATCGGTGCGCGAGACCTGCCTGCACGGCGATATGCACATAGGCAACATAATCACCAACGACCACGGCACCTGGTGGATAGACCTGGCCGACTTTGCCTGGGGCAACCCGCTGTACGACCTGGGTATGTTCTACCTGGCCTGCCACTGCAATCCCGAGGAAATGACGCAGAACCTGTACCACCTGAGCAACGCTCAGATGCTCCAGGTGTGGGACATCTTCAGGCAGGTGTACTTCAATACCGACAACCAGAAGTGGCTGGCCGAGAACGATGCCATCATAGCCAAGTTTGCCGCCCTGAAGATGATCGGCTTTGCCAACCGCGCCGGGATTACGCGCGAAATGAAGAGTTTCATCCGCGGGGCGCTGCTCCGCTGATTTTAAAATTAGCGGCCCAATCGGGGGCGGAATATGAAAATTAATCTACCTTTGCCGCCCGAAAATTTTGCCCTCAGGCAACCGACAAATAATCAACATAGTATGAACTGACAGGATAAATAGGGAGGAAATGGCAGAAAACGATGTGATTATCAAGATAGAGCATCTGTCCAAGTCGTACGACGGCAAGAAGGTGCTCGACGACATCAATCTTGAGGTCAAGCGCGGAGAGTTCATTACGTTGCTGGGTCCGTCCGGGTGCGGAAAAACCACGATGCTGCGCATACTGGCGGGTTTCAATCCGGCCGACGAAGGTGCCATTTCGATGGAAGGCAAGGATTTGCTGGGCGTTCCTCCCTATCAGCGTCCCCTCAATACCGTGTTCCAGCGCTATGCGCTGTTTCCCCATCTGGACGTCTACGACAACATCGCCTTCGGACTTAAGCTTAAAAAGGTGCCCGAGGCCGAGATAGACGAGCGCGTGCGCAAGGTGCTCAAGATGGTGGTGATGTCGGACTACGAGGAGCGCGACGTGAATTCCCTGTCGGGCGGCCAGCAGCAGCGCGTGGCCATTGCCCGGGCGCTGGTGAACCAGCCCAAGGTGCTGCTGCTGGACGAACCGCTGGCGGCCCTGGACCTGAAGATGCGCAAGGATATGCAGATAGAGCTCAAGGAAATGCACCGCAAGCTGGGCATTACCTTTATCTATGTCACGCACGACCAGGAAGAGGCCCTTACTCTGTCGGACACCATCGTGGTGATGAACAACGGCAAGATACAGCAGATCGGCACGCCCACCGACATCTACAACGAACCCGTCAATTCCTTTGTGGCCGACTTTATAGGCGAGAGCAACATCCTGAACGGCACTATGATAGCCGACCGCCGCGTGTCGTTCATAGGGCAGGAATTCGACTGCGTGGACGAAGGCTTCGGCGAAAACGTCCCGGTGGACGTAGTGGTGCGTCCCGAGGATATTTACATAATGTACAACACCGAAAAGGCGCAGTTCTGCGGCAAGGTGAAGTCGTGCACCTTCAAGGGCGTGCACTACGAGATGTTCGTCGACACCGAGTCGGGCTACGAAATAATGGTGCAGGACTACAACGCCTTTGCTCCGGGCACCCACGTGGGCCTTATCATAAAGCCGGCCGACATACAGGTGATGCACAAGGAACGCACCGCCAACCTTTTCCCCGGCGAAATGACCGACGCCAACCACGTGCTCATTTTCGGGCAGGAATTCGAGTGCAACGAAACGGTGCTCGAGGCCGGCGACCCGGTGGACGTGCGCGTGGACTTCGACAAGATAGAGCTGCTCGACGACAAGGAAGACGGCGCCCTTACCGGCGAGGTGAGTTTTATCCTTTACAAGGGCGACCACTACCACCTTACCGTCACCACCGAAAACGACGAGTGCCTCTATGTAGACACCAACGACGTGTGGGACAAGTGCGACCTGGTGGGCATAAACATACATCCGCAGGATATCCACGTTTCAAAGCACAGCTCCGATGACTAGGTTCTTTCAGAAGCGCTCCAGCTGGTCGCTGCCGTATTTGGTATTCCTGATACTGTTTGTGGTGCTGCCGTTGCTGCTCATTCTGGTCTATGCCTTCCAAGACAGTCAGGGGCACTTCACCTTTCAGAACTTCGTTACCTTCGTGCGCCAGCCCGAGGCCATTAGCACCTTCGGCTATTCCATCGAAATCGCGCTCATCACCACCGTGCTGTGCATACTGCTCGGCTATCCGGCGGCCTACATTCTGAGCAACCGCGACCTGAATCCGTCCACCGTCACCATACTGCTGCTCATCCTGCCAATGTGGATAAATATGCTGGTGCGTACGCTGGCCACGGTGGCCCTGTTTGACTTCCTGCGCCTGCCGCTGGGCGAGGGCGCGCTGGTGTTCGGTATGGTGTACGACTTCCTGCCCTTTATGATTTATCCCATCTACAATACTTTGCAGAAAATGGACCACGCCTATGTGGAGGCCGCCCAAGACCTGGGCGCCACGCCGCTGGAGGTGTTCCGCAAGGTAATTGTGCCGCTGTCGATGCCGGGCGTGTGGAGCGGGGTGCTTATGGTGTTTATGCCTACCATTTCCACCTTTGCCGTGGCCGAGCTGCTCACGCTGAACAAGGTGAAGCTGTTCGGTACCATCATTCAGGAGAACTTCAACAACGACCTGTGGAACTATGGGTCGGCGCTGGGCCTTATTATGCTGGTAATCATTGGCATCACCATTGGCCTTACCAACGGCAAGGACAAAATGGAAACCGAGAAAGGAGGGCTGCTGTAATGAAGAAGTTCCTGGCACAGGCCTACATCTGGATACTGCTCATTGTGCTGTATTCGCCCATCCTTATCATTGCCGTGTTCTCGTTTACCGATGCCAAGGTGCTGGGCAACTGGACGGGATTTTCGCTCAAGCTGTACGAATCGCTGTTTTCGGGCGGCGTTCACGGCTCCCTGCTGCAGGCCATCTGGAACACCTTGTTCATAGGCCTGGTGTCGGCGGCCTTCGCCACGGCCCTTGGCACCGTTGCGGCGGTGGGCATCTTCCATCTGAACCCGCGGCGCAAGCACGCAATGTATTTCCTGAACGACATTCCTATGCTCAACCCCGACATCATCACCGGCATATCGCTCTTTGTGCTGTTTGTGACGTTGGGCATTTCGCAGGGCTACCTGACGGTGATAATTGCCCACATAACGTTCTGTACGCCCTATGTGGTGCTCAGCGTGATGCCGCGCCTGAAGCAGATGAATCCCAACACCTACGAGGCGGCGGTGGATCTGGGAGCCACGCCGGGGCAGGCGCTGCGCAAGGTGATAATTCCCGAAATACGCCCCGGAATGATATCGGGTTTCCTGCTGTCGTTCACGCTTTCCATCGACGATTTTGCCGTTACCTTGTTTACCAAGGGCAACCAGGGACTCGACACCTTGTCCACCTACATCTATGCCGATGCGCGCAAGGGCGGCCTCACGCCCGAGCTGCGTCCGCTGATGACGATAATTTTCCTGGTGGTGCTGCTTTTGCTGCTCATTATAAATATGCGCTCCGTCCGCGGACGCAAGGCTGCTGCGGCCAAACACCGGCCGAACCATTAGCCTTTTCCATCGACTTTTTGCATATCAAATATTTCCCGACAACCTTTTATCCCTTCTGAAAGAAATGAAGAAAAACATCTTGCTCCTGGCTGCCGCTTTGCTGGCGGCATTCTCCCTTCGGGCCGCCGACCGCGAACATACCCTTAAGGTGTACAACTGGGCCGACTACATCGACGAAGACGTATTGGCCGAATTTCCCCAGTGGTATCTGGAACAGACGGGCGAGGAAGTGGAAATAATCTACCAGCTCTTCGACATAAACGAGGTGATGCTCTCCAAGATAGAGCGCGGCCACGA
>R17__coassemble_649_pt1 | contig 14127 bp, 4 predicted proteins | sample R17__metabat2_high_PE_026 | metagenome-assembled genome bin R17
TGCGCCGCTCCACTGCCCTGGATCCCCTGGATATGCTCTCGTTCGAAAAGGGAGACCAGCTTCCCGACAACAACAGCTATTTCGAGCCCTTCCGCGAAAAGGGCCTGTGGATCCTGAACGACAACACCTCGCCGCGGCTGGTGCAGTTCTTCGAGGCCCAGATGGCCGAAAAGGGCATCACCGACAGCGACTTCAGCTACCTGTTCAACGGCAAGACCCGCCAGACGGGCGACGCCCACCTGTTCGACAAAAAGGTGGTGGAGCGCGACATAACCTGCAAGAACGGCTACATCCATATCCTGGACGGCCTGCTTATGCCGCAGCCCAATATGGCCGAGTTCATCCGCAAGGACGGAGAAGTGACCACCTTCAACCGCCTGTTGAACCGCTTCAGCGCTCCCTACGGCGACGTGGACAACACCCGCACCTATTGGGAACTGCATCCGGAATTCAGGGATTCCATCTATGTGCGGCATTACTTCAATTCCGGCATCAGCGGGCAGGCGGCCACTTTGGAGACGCCCGACGGCCATTCGCTCTCGGAAGATGAACTGCTTATCTACGATCCCGGCTGGAATGCCTATTCCTACACCGACGGCAAGGCCGATATGGCGGCGATGTTCGTGCCGAGCGACAAGGCCATGGCCGAATACTTCTCCAAGGACGGCGACGGTTCCTACCTGTACGAGCGGTACAAGTATTGGGACAGTATGCCCGACGACGTGGCCGCCTCGTTCCTCAATGCCCATATGAAGTATTCCTTCCTGAATTCCCTGCCCAGCAAGTTCGATAATATGAAGAACGAGTCGGGCGACCTGATGTATGCCAAGCCGACCGACATCGAGCGGGCCAAAGTCACCTCCAACGGCGTGGTGTACGTCACCAAGCAGGTGTATCCGCCGGTGGACTACGTATCGGTGATGGCCCCGGTGCTGGTGAGCGAGAACACCCGCGTGTTCAACTACGCGCTTCACAAATTTGTCTACGACATTTACCTGAGGTCTATGGAAACGGTCTACAGCAACTATCCGGCTGCCGGTTCCGTACCTCCTTATTCGTTTATTGTTCCTTACGACCAAAGCATCGACCATTACGTCTATACGGCCTCGCTGGGCCACGAAGAACCCGAAATGGTGGCCTTTGGCTACGACAATGCCGAGGGATCGGCGGTGATGACCCGCTACGAGATGGATCCCTCCACCGGCGAGCTGCTCGACAACGGCACGGTGCTGGAGAAATACAGCCCCAGCACGGGCGGATCGGACATCGTAAATGCCTATCTGAACGAAATGATGGACTACCACATCGTGGTGGGCGAAATCAAGCCCGAACAGGAATACTACCAGACCAAGGGCAAGGGATTCATCCGCGTCAAGATGCTCGACAACGACAACATCACCTTCTACGGCGGCGGCAATATGGAAATGAACCAGAAGGGCTGGTCGTACGACGGCCACGACTACTCCTGCCGTATGACGCGTTACCTGAAGTTCCGCAACGGCAAGACCTATTTCATAGACAAGCCGATGCAGCAGGCCACCACGTCGGTGTATTCCATGCTCAAGTCGTATCCGCAGTTCTCCACCTTCGCGAGCTACGCCAACAACGTTCCCTCGGAATTTTCCGACCAGGCCATCTTCTACCGCGATTCCAAATACTCCGGCTTGGACTGGAACGTCAAGTCGTTTGCCTACTATCACTACACGGTGTACGTGCCCAACAACGCCGCCATGAAACGGGCGCAGGAGGCCGGCCTGCCCACCTGGGCCGACGTGAAAGCCACCAGCGATGAAAACCTTCGCAAGTACAAGGCCAACAAGATATTGAATTTCCTGCGCTATCATTTCCAGGACAACGCCATATTCCTGAAGGGAGAGGACGTGAACGACGAACTCTACGAATCGGCTTCGCACAACAGTTTCTCCCAGCGCTTCTTCCAGCTGAAGGTGTCGCAGTCGGGCAACCGCCTCACGGTGACGCCGGCCGTGACGAACAGCCGGGGCAAGGAATCCTTCCTGCGCGACCCGATTGTGATAAACGGCCAGGAAGACGACAACACTCCCGTGGTGCTGGGCGACCACAACCAGGCCTACAACCTGATGACCCGCGACTACTTCTTCAGCGGTTCCGACATCAAGACGGTGAAGGGCTCCTCGAGCGACTATTCGGCCTGGGCGGTGGTGCACGAGATAGACGACTATCTTTCCTTTATCGAGCCGCCCTCGCTCAAGTTTACGAATGCCCAAACTGATACCGCAATTACGTATACCCAGGTGAAATTCGACATTACCGACAACGGCGAAGGCGTGGCCTTCAACAAGAGTGTCATCACCAAGAAGGGCTTTTGCTATGCCTGGCACGAGAAGCCTACCGTGGAAGACGACTATTGGTTGGCGAGTACCGGCAAATCGGACGTGGGCACTTTTTCGAAATTCTTTGAATATGCCGATCTGCAAGGTGCCACCGAAACCGATTCACTCCTGTACGTGCGCGGCTATGCCCAGAGCAAGTGGTCTGAGCTGGGCCACGACACCACGCTGCCCGAATACCAGGACGAAACCCGTATGGAAAGCTATACGCCGACGCAGATTTGCATCAATATTAAAACCGGTAAAGCATTAGAATTATGAACAGAATTAAATTCTTGTGTTCCGCCCTGCTGCTGGGGTTGCTCTGCCTGCCTGCGCCGGCACAGAACTCCAATGTGGTGCGCGGCAAGGTCATCGCCGCCACGGATGGTGAACCGCTCATCTCGGTGTCGGTTACCGAGGTGGATGCCAGCAACCGTATCGTCGGTGTCACCATCACCAACTACGACGGTGAATTCGTGATGACCGTGAACAACCGGGCCAACAAACTCCGTTTCAAATACCTGGGTTTCGAAACCAAGGATGTGGAAATAGGCAACAAAAGCGTATTCAACATAGGTTTGGAGGAACAGACCCACACGCTTACCGACGTGGTGGTGTCGGCCAAGGCCATCCAGTCGGACGGCCGCTTTGTGATTCCCGAACGCGAGGTGTCGATGGCTATGCAGAAAATCAGTGCCGAGGAATTCGACGGCATCCAAGTGGCCTCCATCGACGACGCCCTGCAGGGCCGTATCGCCGGTCTGGACATCGTGAACGTGTCGGGTGAGCCTGGCGCCGGTATGTCTATGCGCGTGCGCGGTACCACTTCCATCAACGCTTCGTCCGAGCCGCTCATCGTCATCAACGACATTCCCTACGACACCGAGATAGACGACAGCTTCGACTTTGCCACGGCCAACCAGGACCAGTATGCCCAGCTTATCAACGTCAACCCCGACGATATCGAGTCCATCACCGTCCTGAAGGACGCCGCCTCGACGGCCATCTGGGGCTCGAAGGGTGCCAACGGCGTGCTGATGATTACCACCAAGAAGGGTAAGGTGGGGCCCACGCGCGTGAACTATTCCTACAGTATGACGCGCGCCCGCCAGCCCGAGGGTATGAATATGCTCGACGGCGACGGCTACACGATGCTTATGAAGCAGGCCTACTACAATCCCAACCTGGAGAATGCCTCGTCTGATATTCCCGAGTTCAATTACGACCAGAACTTCACCGAATACGAGAACTACAACAACAACACCGACTGGCTGGCCGAGGTGCGTCGCATCGGTTTCACCCACGACAACAACCTGACCATCTCGGGCGGCGGCGAAAAGGTGACCTTCCGCGTGTCGGCGGCCTACTACACCCAGACCGGTACCGTCATAGGGCAGCTGCTCAACCGTCTGAGCCTGCGTTCCAACATCAACTACCAGGTGTCCGACCGCATCACGTTCACTTCCGACTTTGCCTACAGCTATTCCGACAACGACAAGAACTACGACAACCCGCTGGGCAATGCCTACAAGAAAATGCCCAACCTGAGCGTGTATGCCCAGGATCTGGACGGCAACGACACCGACGTATACTATCACATCCGCCTGGATTCGCAGCTGAACGACTCCCAAAAGACGCTCAGCAACCCGGTGGCCGAGGCCCTGCTGGCCCAGAACACCCAGCGCAGCTACCGTACCTCGCCGGTGTTCACCCTGAGCTACGAACTGCTCGACCGCAGCAAGACCGAGGGCTCGCTCAAAGCCCAGCTGACGGCTTCGTTCGACATAAACAGTTCCCAGAAATCGGCCTATTACCCCAAGGAGGCTTCCAACCAGGTATGGACATCCGACAAGGTGAACCTGTCGGAAGGCGGTGAAAGCGAAAGCCTGAGTTTCAGCGGACGCGCCCAGCTCACCTGGCGTCCGGCATTGCCCAACCCCGACCATTCCATCCAGCTGATGGGCCGTTTCAACGTCGGCACGGGCAACAATTCCAGCCTTTCGTCCAGTATCTACGGCCTTCCCTCGTCGCTTATCCGTTCCCACAGCGTGGAAGCCTATATGAACAGTATGTCCAACAGCTTCGGCGAATCCCGTTCGCTGGGCTGGTCCGGATCGGGCCACTATGCCTTCAAGGGACGCTACATCATGGACTTTACCCTATCGAGCAACGGCAGCTCCAAGTTCGGACAGAACAAACGCTTCGGATTCTTCCCGGGCGCCTCGTTCAAATGGATTATGAGCGACGAAAACTTCTTCGGCCCCTTGCGCGAATACGTTTCGCAGCTGTCGCCCCGCTACAGTTTCGGTATAAGCGGCAACGAGCCCAGCGACGAATACCTTATGTACAGCCGCTACGACAAGTACGACCAGGGTTATATGGATATGATCGCCTACAAGCCCAAGAACCTGCAGCTGTCCAACCTGAGCTGGGAAAAGACCTACCAGCACAACTTCGGTCTGGACGTGGAATTCCTGAACGGCCGCTTCGGCGTGGACTACAACTATTACTACAAGCACACCACCGACCTGCTCTTCAAGGACCTGGGCCTGGCTTCCTCGTCGGGCTTCGCCTCGCTGTCGTACCAGAACGTGGGTGTGATGGACAACAACGGCTGGGAATTCAACGCCCATATGCGCGACCTGTTCACCTACGAAAAGTTCCACGTGGACTTCAACTTCAACTTCTCGAACAACCGTAACACCATCGTGGAACTTACCGACGAGGTGCTGGCCAAATACAATCCCGACTACACCTACGAGAACGGCAAGTACCTGACGCGTATCCAGGTGGGTAACTCGGTGGGCTCCATCTACGGGTTCAAATATAAAGGGGTGTACCAGTATTCCACCTACGATCCCGAGAATCCCGACGCCACCTGTCCCATTGTGCGCGATGCCGACGGCAACGCCATCCTGGACGCCGACGGCAACACCAAGCCTATGATGTTTGCCTACGGTACTTCCTCGCAATACGAGTTCAAGGCCGGCGATGCCATTTACGAGGACGTCAACCACGATGGCAGCATAGACGAGCTGGACATTGTGTACCTGGGCAACTCGCTGCCCAAGGTGAACGGCGGCTTCGGCATCACCCTGCGCTGGAAGCAGCTTTCGGTGAACGGATTCTTCAACTACCGCATAGGCAACAAGGTGGTGAACGGTGCCCGTATGAATGCCGAGAATATGTATTCGAACGACAACCAGAGCGTGGCCACCAACTGGCGCTGGCGCAAGGAAGGCGACCAGACCGAGATGCCCCGCGCCTTATATAATTATGGTTACAACTGGCTGGGCAGCGACCGCTATGTGGAAGATGCCTCCTTCCTGCGATTCAAGTACTTCACCATCAACTATTCCGTTCCCAAGGAAGTGCTGAAACCCTACAAGATAAATCAGATGAGCCTGTATCTGTCGTTCCAGAACCTGGGTGTGCTCACCAAGTACACCGGCGTGGACCCCGAAGTGGGTACCGGCGGTTTCTCGGTGGCTACCGACAACAGCAAGACTCCTCGTTCGAAAGATATTCTGTTGCGTTTGCGTCTGGGCTTCTAAACCGTGATGACAATGAAAAAGCTGATACATAAAATCCAAATTCTGGTGCTGGCCGCGGCCCTGGGGCTCGGTCTGAATTCGTGCAGTGACTGGCTGGAGCTCTACCCCGAAGGAGAGACCCTGCTGGAAGACTTCTGGAAAAGCGCGTCCGACGTGGAAGGCGTGGTGGCCTCGTGCTACCGTGCCATGCTTGAACAAGACGCCATGACTCGGATTCTCGTGTGGGGCGAGGTGCGCTCCGACAACCTGCAGTACGGGCAAAAAGTGGACGGTATGGCCGACGGCGGAGAACTTATGAAGGCCAATCTGCTGGAAACCAATGCCTATTGCAACTGGGCCTCGCTGTATGTGCCCATTAACTACTGCAACACGGTCTGCCATTTCGCTCCCCAGGTGCTGGACGTGGACAAGAACTTCTCCGTAAACCAGATGCACGCCTACTGTGCCGAGGCGATGGCCGTCAGGGCGCTCTGCTATTTCTATCTGGTGCGGGCCTTCGGGGCGGTTCCCTACCGTACCTCTGCCACCATCGACGACGACGAGAACTTCAACGTGCCGGCCACCGACGGAAAGATTATCCTGGATTCGATGATAGTCTACCTGAAGCAGGCCAAGGAGTGGGCCCAGGTGTCTTATTCGGCCACGTCTTCCTACGGCGACTACAACAAGGGACGCTTTACCAAACAGTCCATCCGGGCCCTGCTGGCCGACATCTACCTGTGGCAGGGCTATTACGAAGAGTGCCTGGCCGAATGCAACGAATTCCTGGCCTACAACAACACGCTCAAGCTTACCGATGCGAACTATCTGTCGCTGGAGCAGTCGGAATACCTGCTGTCGGAGGTGTTCTACCGCGGCAATTCTTCCGAGAGTATTTTCGAACTGCAGTTCCCCTCGGGCGGTGTGGGCAACGGGGCGGTGAAGGCCCTGTACGGCGGCATACTGGAAGAGGCCAACGGCCAGGTGGCCGCGGCTATGGGAGCGCTTGAGCCCATCTTCACCAACACCAAGGATATGCGTCTGACGCAATTCGTCAAAAACCCGGTGAGCGGTGTCTACAACATAGCCAAGTACACCACCGTATCGTGCACTGAAACCCTTGGGCAGAAATACCATTCCACCCGTTCGACCAGCAGCATAGACTGGATTATCTACCGTCTGGCCGACATTTACCTGATGCGCGCCGAAGCCTTGGTGGAACTTTCGTCGGGCGAGGGCGACGAAAAGCTGACGGAAGCTATGACGATGGTGAACAAGACCTATTACCGTGCCACGACCACCGTCACCAAGACGGGCGATACGCTTAACATAAACAATTACAAAACCAAGGAACAGATGCGCGAACTGGTGCTGGACGAGCGTCAGCGCGAATTTATGTTCGAAGGCAAGCGTTGGTTCGACCTGCTCCGGGCGGCCCGGAAGGACAACGATCCCCAGGTGGTGATAGACCACGTGCTGCTGAAGGATTATTATCAGGGAACTTCCGAAAATCTGGTAAAGAGCAAGTTCGCATCTATGGACGCCCTGTACTGGCCCTATTACGAGTCGGAACTCGATGCCAACGACCAATTGGTACAGAACCCCTTCTACAAAATGGACGAAACCACCGAACGTAACTGACAATTCCAATGAATATGAAATATATATGTCATTCTTTCCTTTGCCTGCTGCTGGCGGCGGGCCTGGGATCGTGCACCAGTCCGCTCTGGGAAGACCACTATTCTTCCCACGTGGACGAAATACTGGACATAACGCTAATGGAGGCCATCAAGGCCAACCCCGACTTGTCGACCTTTGCGTCCCTGCTGGAATCGGCCGGCCTGGACGAAAGGCTATCGGCCACGCAGAGCTATACGGTGTGGGCGCCCGACAACGACGCCCTGAGCGGCTACCAGCCCGAAGACCAGGAGGATTTGCTCGTGTTTCTGAAGAATCATATTTCCCGTTTCCCGTATCCGACGTCGGGCCTCGAGGGCAGCAGCGAGGTCATCCATATGCTCGACAACAAAAGAATCTCGTTCAGCCGCAGCGGGAACGATTTCTATTTCGGCTCCCAGCGCCTTGTCAGCTGCAACACCACGGTGAACAACGGCATCCTGCACGTGCTGGACGGCTATGAGTCCTATGTGCCCAACATCTGGGAGTTTATGAAGAATACTCCCGGTTTCGATTCCATATACAACTATGTGGCTTCCAAGGAAGTCTACACCTTTATGGAATCGGCCAGCACTCCGCTGGGCGTGGAGAACGGCCAGACGGTGTACGATTCGGTGTTCCGTTATTACAATCCGCTTATGTACCAGATAGGGCGAATCAAGGAAGAGGATTCCACCTACACCATCATTCTGCCTACCAACGAGGCCTGGACCGAGATGTACGACAGCATTTCCAGCTACTTTGTGTACAATCCGATCCAAACCGACAGGACCCGTCCTGCCAACTATCCCGACTCGATGCAGGACAATACCGTCAAGAGTTATATGTTGCTGAATATGTCGTTCTCTGGCGACTATTCCAAGGAACTGATTTCCTCCCTGGCCTATATGACGCCTGTAGAAGCCACCAACTATTACTCCTATGCCGACGCAAAGGTGCAGGATCCCATCCGGCTGTTCGAGAACTGCACCGACACCGTGGTGAGCAACGGCCGCGTGTATATGGCCGACCACCTGGTGAAGACGCCCGATTCCTGGTGCCCGGCCCTTCAGATAGAAGGCGAAGCTTACTATCAGCTGTATCCCGACTCCGTCGAAGCGAGTACCCGCCAGATTATCCAGCGCGAAACCAATACCTCCTGGTGCGATTCTGCCGTTTCCGAGCACGGATATCTGGAAGTGAAACCGTATTCTTCCCGGGAACCTTATGTGACCTATATGATAGACGATGTGTGCAGTACCGGCTATCTGATATATTGTGTGTTCCTTCCCCCGAACGTCACTGCCACCACCTACGATAGGGCCTTGAAGAAAATGGCCGATACCACCGTTTCGGTGCCGGCGCAGCTGCAGTTCGAGCTTTCCTATGTGCGCGAGGGCGACACGGAAATGTCGAGCACCACCTACGAGACGAACGCCCACCGTACCTACCAGACGGATCCCTACCACGTGGACACGATGCTGGTGACCCGCAACGCCCAGACGGGCGAGCCGCAGCCGGTGTACTTCCCCTATACCAACCGAGGTGAATATGGCGAACCCACGGTGACCCTGAAGATAAAGAACGTTTCCCAGGAAGGGAACAACCGCGACACTTATATCGACTGCATCATTTTTGAACCTGTGCGCAACTGACTGTTATGAATAAGTATATGTTTAGGGCCATTCTGGCCAGTTTCCTTCTTGGCATCCTGCCGCTGGCCGCGACAGCTCAGGACCAGCCGGCCGCCGAGAAAATCCAGATACGGGGTACCGTGGTGGACGCCGCCACGGGAAAGCCCATCGACGCTGCCACCATCCGGATGCGCGACATAGCTGTGTTTACCCACGAAGACGGTGCGTTCACTCTTAAAATCGCCGATCCTTCCACCGTGATGGAGGTGACGGCTCCCGGCTATGCCCGTCGCGACATTGAATGGCGCGGCCGCAGCGAAATCCGGATAGCCCTGTCGTCCGAACACTTTTCCACGCCCGTGGGCGACCGTCCCAAGGTGGATCCGGCCGACAAGCTGATGATTAACGAGGGAACCTCCCACAACACGCTCGAGGACATCGAACTGGTGACGCCGCAGCAATCGGTGGAACGGGTGATGCAGGAGCGTCTGGGCAACGTGCGCATCGTGAGCCGCTCCGGCCAGGACGGCATCGGTTCGGCTATGTTCATCCGCGGCTTGAACTCGCTCAATGCCAACTCCCAGCCGCTTATCGTGCTGGACGGCATCATTTTCGAGAACTACAACGATATGGAGTCGACCCACGTGGGTTTCTTTGCCAACTACCTGGAACATATCGACCTGAAGGACGTTGAAAACATCACCGTCATCAAGGACGCTTCCTCCATATACGGAGCCAAGGCCGCCAACGGCGCCATCCTTATCGAAACGGTGCGCGGCCACGATATGGTTACCCGCATCGAGGCCAATGCCGCCTTCGGACAAACCCTGAAACCCTCCACCATTCCGATGCTCGACGGCGAGCAGAGCCGGATTCTGGCCAGCGAAATCTACAAGGGCTCCGGAAACAGCGCCGCCACGGTGGACGAAATGGCCTATTTCAACGACGACGAAGACTATCTTTACTATCCCCAGTACCACAACAGCACCGACTGGACCGACTGGGTGTACCGCAACGGCATAAACCAAAGCTACAGCGCCCGGGCCACCGGCGGCGATGCCGTGGGTATGTATGCGCTGTCGGTGGGCTACACCACCAACAAGGGCGTGGTCGAAGGCAACGATATGAACCACATAAACTTCCGCTTCAATTCCGACATCTCCGTTGCCAAGACCTTCAAAATGGGCGTGGACTTTTCGCTGAGCAGCATCCAGTACAACCTGACGGACGACGGTTACACCACCACGTCGTCGCCGGTGTACCTGGCGGCCGTCAAGTCGCCGCTCTTCCATCCGTACACCTACGCCCGCCTGTCCGACGAGAACGGCGAGCGTCCGCTTACCACCAACCTGGAAGACTACGACGTGCTGGGCATAAACAACCCGGTATCCATTCTGCAGGGCGGCAGCCAGCTTACCAAGGAAACGCATTTCGTGGCCTCGGCCAAGCCCGTCTGGGACATAAACGAGCATTGGAAACTGAGCGGCCTGGCCGGATACGGACTGAACAAACTCTACGAATCCTATTATTATCCCACCGCCGGCGTGATGTCGGAGTACCGATACAACGATGCCGGATACATAGAAGTGTACCAGAACGAGGTGAAGTCGCAGAATCTGCGCGACATCCGCGTGAATATGGAGGCCCGCCTGTCCTACAACAAGGCCTTCGGCGGCCACAACCTGAACGTGCTGGGCGGATTCCGCTTCCTGAACGAATCGCGGGTGTACGACCTGGTGGGCGGCTACAACTCGGGCGAAGGCACCGACGTGACGGTGTCGAAATCGCTGTATTACAAGTATCTGTCGGGTGAAAACCGCAACGTCAGGACGATTTCCTACTTTGTGAACGCCGACTGGAACTATCTTAAGAAGTATTACCTGACGGCCACCTTGGATACGGATGCCTCGTCGCGCTTCGGACGCAACATATCTTCGGGCGCCCTGCATATGTTCGGCGTGAGCTGGGGCCTGTTCCCCTCGCTGTCGGGCGCCTGGCTGGCCTCGGCCGAAGACTTTATGGCCGACGTGGATTTGGTAGACCGTCTGAAGCTGCGCGCCAGCGTGGGCCTTACCGGTAACGACGACATCGAAGACTACGTGGCCTATACCTATTTCAAGGCACAGAACTACCTGGACAAGTCGGTGGGTCTGGTGCTGGGTAACCTGGGAAGCGGCGACCTGAAGTGGGAGAGCGTTTCCAAGGCCAACGTGGGCGTGGATGCGTCGTTGCTCGACAGCCGCTTGTCGTTCTCGGCCGATGTGTTCCGCCATCATACCAGCGATATGCTGGTTCAGAAGAACCTGCCTGCCATTTCGGGCTTTGAATACTATTGGGCCAACGACGGCGATTTGGTGAATACCGGCTACGAGGTGGCGTTGAACGCCCGGCTGGTGAATGCGCCCAAATTCCGTTGGGAGGCCACGGTGGCGGCGGCCCACTACCGCAACCGGGTTACCCACCTGGCCGACGGGCAGTTTACTACCCAGGCCTACGATGCCGAAATCCTGACGGCCGAAGGACAGCCCCTGGGCGTGTTCTACGGCTACAAGACCAAGGGCGTGTATGCTTCCGATGCCGAGGCCTCGGTGGCCTACAAGGGCTCCGACTACTACTACAACCGCAACGACAACACTTCGCTCTCGGCCTTTACGGGCGGCGACGTGATTTTTGTGGACAAGGACGGAAACGGCATCATCGAAGAGGCCGACAAACAGGTAATCGGCGACCCGAACCCCGACCTGACGGGTATGTTCAGTTCCACCGTTTCGTACAAGGGCCTGAGTCTGTCGGCCATCTTCAACTATTCCCTGGGCAACGACGTATATAACTATGCTCGCCGTCAGCTGGAATCGATGGACGGCCTGGAGAACCAGTCGGTGGCGGCCCTGAACCGCTGGCGTTCCGACGGCCAGGTGACCGATATGCCCAAGGCCGTCTACGGCGACCCGATGGGCAATGCCCGTTTCTCCGACCGCTGGATAGAGGACGGCTCCTACCTGCGTCTGCGCACCGTGCGCCTGTCGTGGGACGTTCCCTTCAAGATACCTTATCTGAATGCGTTGACGGTGTGGGGCGCGGCCAACAACCTTTGCCTGTGGACCCGTTACCTGGGCCAGGATCCCGAAACCTCCGTGTCGAACAGCACGCTCTACCAGGGAATCGACACCGGACTGCTGCCCCAGTGCACCTCCTTTACCGTGGGACTTAAAATGAATCTATAACGAGACAAGCGATATTTCTATGAAACAGAACGTAATCCTTGCAGGGCTTGTGCTCCTGTTGCTGGGAACGGCCACCTCGTGCGGCAATATGCTTACCGCGGAATCCGACCGTTACCTGAGTCAGGAAAAAAATACGCTCAGCAGTCCGAACGACTCGGTGTATTCCATTATAGGAATACTTACCAAACTGCAGACCGTGGGCGACCGCTATGTGGTGCTGGGCGAGCTCCGGGCCGATCTGATGGACGTCACCGACAACGCCGATGCCGAACTGCGCGAACTGAACAATGCCAAGGACATCTCTGCCGACAATTCCTGGCTGGACGTGAACGACTACTACATTATTATAAACCACTGCAACTACCTTATCAAGACCATCGACACCTCGGTGGTGGTGAGCGGTACCTATCCGCTGCGCCGCGAATGGGCGGCGGCCAAGGCCATCCGCGCCTGGACCTATATGCAGCTGGCCTTCAATTTCGGCTTTGCCTACTATCTGGAAGACCCCATCCTTACGGTGGAGGATGCCCATATGGACTTTACGGAGAAGCGGATGAACCGGGAAGCCGTGCTTGCCGCCCTGGAACAGGACTTGCTCGAGGTGGTCGACGTGGAAGCGCCCGACTACGGCGGCGTGTCGGACTACAAGACGGAAATGCTGCTCCCGTCGGTGAGCTATCTGCTGGGCGAGATATATCTGTGGCAGAACAACTACGAGCGGGCGGCCTATATGTACCACAAATGCATCCTGGACGGCGAGCTTACGGTGAGTCCGGTCTATTCGACGACGGTCTATAAATACGACAACCGGTATTCGGCCTGGTCTAACTTTTCGATGCTGTACAGTATGGCCGGCGGCAGCAACAACGAGGCGTCGATGTTCATCCCGTATTTCCGTACCACCACTATGTCGGCCTCGTACTACAACCAGTCGATGCTTTACAGCCTGTGCTACGTCGGCTACAAGGTGGCCCCTTCCCAGCGCTGCCTGGATTTGTATTCCAGCCAGATTTACCAGGATTTGACTTACGATCTAATCAATGAACCGGTGATATACAGCGGCGACCTGCGCGGCGAGGAAGGCTCTTATATTACCAAAGCCTACGATTACGAATCGGGCTATTCCTCGGTGGAATCCTCCTCGCTGGAAGACGCCAACAAATGGGCCGACGCCCCGATAGGTTCGGCCAGGATTTATATATACAATTCGTACGAATCCAAGGTGTATGTGCAGCGCAATTCGCTGGCCTACCTGCGCTATGCCGAAGCCGTGAACCGTCTGGGCAAGCCCACCCTGGCCCTGGCCGTGCTCGATTACGGACTGGCTCATACTAACCTGACCGATTCTACCAAGGTGAACCAGAGTGAAATGGAGTGGGGGGATACCACATTTACGGCCACCCGTGAATGGCTCGACTGGAATTACGGTTTTTCCAGTACCGAAACCAATGTCGGTACGCGTCAGCGCGGTCAAGGCCCCTCGGCACAGGTGGAGTTCCCGCTCGAAATGGAAAGTCTGCAGGATTCCATCGATTATGTGGAGGAAGTGCTGCTGGAGGAATGCGCCCTGGAAACTTCGTTCAACGGCAACCGCTACCAGGACCTGATGCGCTTCACTCTGCACCGTCCCGAGGCCAATTACATAGGCAAGGCCATCGGCAAGAAGTTCGAGGACCGCTACCAGGAGTACGTGGATTACTTCGCCGACGAGACGAACTGGTACCTGCCC
>R17__coassemble_676_pt1 | contig 13688 bp, 6 predicted proteins | sample R17__metabat2_high_PE_026 | metagenome-assembled genome bin R17
GCGTGGGAAAGGGCGGCAGGAGTGCCGCAGAACGTAATGCGGCCTCCGTCTTCGCCGGCTCCGGGACCGAGCTCTATCACATAGTCGGCGCTTTTTATCACGTCTATGTTGTGCTCGATAAGCCACACCGTATTGCCTTGCTCCACCATACGGCCGAACAAATCCATCAGGTGGCGGATGTTTTTCAGGTGCAGGCCGTCGGTGGGCTCGTCCACGATGAACACCTTGCCTTTCTGACCCAGGTAGGAGGCCAGTTTGAGCCGCTGCAGTTCTCCGCCCGAAAGCGTAGAGAGTGCCTGGTTCAGATGCAGATAGTCGAGCCCGACCTCGAGCAGGGGCTGCAACTTTGCCGCGATGGGCGTGTCGGGGAAAAGTTCCGCGGCTCTTTTTACGCTCAGGTCCATCACCTGGGCAATGTTCAGCGACGTTTCCGGCAGCGGCAGGGTGTAGCGCAGGGCTTCGGGCGAATAGCGCAGGCCGCCGCAGGCCTCGCACACCGTCTCGATGCTGTCCATAAAGGCCATCTCCGACACAATCACTCCCTTGCCGCCGCACACGGGGCAGGCACCTTTTCCGTTAAAGGTGAAGTACTCCTCTTTTATTTTGTGTGTCTTGGCAAACAGCTTGCGTATATCGCCGGCCACTTCCATATAGGTGGCGGGGGTGGATCGCAGGCTGACGCCTATGTTCCTTTGGCTTATGTAGATGATGTTTTCGCCTGCCTGGCGGTCCCAGGCCTGTCGGAAGCATTCCATCAACGAGCTTTTGCCCGATCCGGCCACGCCGGCCACCACGCCCAGCACGCCCAGCGGAAGGTCCACCGAGACGTCCTGCAGGTTGTGGAGCGAGGCGTGGCGCAAGGGGAAAAATTCCGTGGGGCGGCGTCCGTTTTGGTTTATCGGGGCGCTGGCCGACATCATCCGGCCGGTGTCGGTGTTGCTGGCGAGCAGTTCGTCGAAACTGCCTTCGAACAGAATGCGGCCGCCTTCGGCACCGGCGCCTGGCCCCAGGTCCACCACGTGGTCGGCCAGGCGTATCATTTCGGGGTGATGCTCCACCAGCAGCACGGTGTTGCCGTGGTCGCGCAGCTTGCGTACGCTCCGTTTCATCCGTTCTATGTCGCGGTTGTGCAGGCCCACGCTGGGCTCGTCCAGAATGTAGAGCACGTCCGACAGCGACGAATTTATGTACTTGGCAATTTTGCAGCGCTGGGCTTCGCCGCCGCTCAGGGTGCCGATGGGACGGTCCAGGCTAAGGTAGCCCAGCCCAATCTCTTCCAACGCATCCAGCCGTTGGCCTATGGCAGTTTTCATATCCACGGCCAGGGGGCTTTCGATGCCTTTTATCCAGTGGTTTAGCTTGCTTATGGACAACGCGCAGGCCTGGGCTATGTTCAGCTCGGCGTCCAGGCTTTTTATGCGGCAGGTGAGCACCTTGGGATTCAGCCGGGTGCCGCCGCAGTCGGGACAGGTGCCCATCCGTAGCATCGGATTGAGCCAGTCGGCGTGGAGCAGGCCTTCCTCGGAATTGATTATGCTGCGGTACATACGCGGAATAAGGCCTTCGTACTTGGCCGTCTTGGGCCAGTTGGCCGGCGGATTCTTGAGGCGGATCTGCGGGGAATTCAGGAACAGGTCCAGTTCCTCGGGGCTGTAGTCCTTTATTTTTTTGTCCAGGTCGAACAGACCGCTGTGGGCATAGCGTATCCAGCGCCAGCCGCCCTTGCCAAAGGCAATGTAGTGGATGGTGTCCTCGTCGTTCAGGCTTTTGTCGAAGTCCACCAGCTTGTGTATGTCCAGCTCGCGTATTTCGCCCAGGCCGCTGCAGCGCGGACAGCTTCCCTGCGGGTGGTTGAAGGAAAAGGAGTCGGAATAACCCACGAAGGGCTGGCCTACGCGCGAGAACAGCAGGCGCAGCAGGGCCTGGATGTCGGTATAGGTGCCCACCGTCGACCGCGAATTCTGCGTGGGTTTCTTCTGGTCTATGACGATGGCGATGGGCAGGTTTTCGATGTCCTGCACGTGCGGACGGCCGTATTTGGGCAGGTATTGCTGCACAAAGCTGGGAAACGAATCGTTCAGTTCGCGCCGGCTCTTGGCGGCGATGGTGTCGAGCACCAGCGAGCTCTTGCCCGAGCCGCTGACGCCCGTGAACACCGTTATCCGATGCTTCGGAATCTCCAGCGACACGTTCTTGAGATTGTTCTCCGTCGCTCCCTTTACAATGATGTTCTCCATTTCCTTTCTCAAGGGTTTCAAGTTCAAGGATTCAAGTTCAAGGGTTTCAAATCTCCTATCTCAAATCTCTAATCTCGTAGACTTCCCTCAGCGTCATCGGCTTCTGCTTGTGCCCCAGCACGCGGGCCCCGTCGGCGGTAATCAGGTAGTCCAGCTCGTTGCGCAGGCCCGAGAATCCCTTCCAGGCTTCCACCTTGTCGTAGTTGATGAACTGGGTGAACTGCTTTTCGGCCCGCCATTTGTCTATGAGCTCGGGAATGAAGTAGATGCCCGGTTCCACGGTGAACACGAATCCCGGTTCCAGCGGACGGGCCAGGCGGAGGCTCTTGAATCCGAACTGCGTGCTCTTGGCCACGCCTTCGGGGTAGCCCACGTACTGCTCGCCCAGGTTTTCCATATCGTGCACGTCCAGGCCCATCATATGGCCCAGTCCGCAGGGGAAGAACAGCGCGTAGGCACCGCTTTCGGCGGCTTCGACGGGATCGCCCTTCATCAGCCCGAGGTCTTTCATTCCTTTCACTATCTCGATGGCGGCGTTCAGATGGGCCTGCCGGAAGGGAACGCCGGGGGCCAGGGTGTCTACCGCGGCCTGGAACGATTTCAGGTGGATGTTGTAGATGGTTTCCTGCTGCTCGGTAAAGCGCTCGCCCACGGGCATCGACGACGACAGGTCGCCGGCGTAGTGCAGGGCCGTTTCGGCCCCGGCGTCCAGCAGGAAGATGTCGCCTTCCTTAAGGGTGTTCACAAAACCGTGGTTGTGCAGCGTCTGGCCGTCGACGGTGGCAATGGTGGGGAAGGCCTTCGCGTAGCCCTGCGCCATAAAGGCCTCTTCCACCTGGGCGGCCACGAAGGCCTCGGTGCGGCCGGGACGGGCGGCACGGTAGGCGGCCAGATGCATATCCACGCTTACGTCGATGGCCTCTTCTATCTGGGCTATTTCCTCGGGTGTCTTGTGGTTGCGCATATCCACGATGGCTTTTACAAACGGCACGGAAACCTTGGCTGCCTGCTCGTGGGGATTCAGCTTGAGCAGTTCCTGCAGCCACAGGCTATGCTCCGGACGATAGGGCGGCAGGAAATGGACGGCCTGCCCCAGGTTGCGGGCGTGGCGCACGTATTCGCCCAGTTCCTTGAGCGGCATTGTCTGGGAAATGCCCACGCGCTCGCTCTTCTCGCGCAGCGAGGGCTGGTTGCCCATCCATACGATGTCGTCGATGGTAAGCTCGTTGCCGAAGATTATCTCACGGTCGTTGTCTATGTCTATGACGGCGGCCAGGCCGGCAAAGTCACAGCCGAAAAAGTACAGGAAACTGCTGTCCTGACGGAAGGGATAGGTGTTGTCGGCATAGTTCATACCGCTTTCGTCGTTGCCCAGGAAGAGCAGCAGGCCGCTGCCCATCCGTTTCTTCAGTTCCGCCCGGCGGGCGAGATAGGTCTCTTTGGGAAATAATTTGTCCATATTCTTACTAGGTTGTGGCGCTGCCGGGGCAACCGCCTTTTTAAAAGATCTGTTTGAAAAGCTGTTTTGAGATGACAATAATTTCGTGAACCATTTCAAAACCAACGAGATGCGGGGCATTTCCCCGTTTCCGGTCCGACGGGGCGGAGAGGCCGCCGGCTACGGCCGGGCCGTGAACTGCAGGCTTTCCAGCTCGCAGAGCGAAACGCCTTCGGCCGGAGAGTGGAACACCAGGAACAGGGCGTGCTTGCCGTTGAACCGCCGCAGGGCGGGCACCCGGATGCGGGCTGTCCTTGGAGCCTCGGCTGCCAAGGCATCGGCCGGATTCGCGGAACTGTCGGAGCCGACGTCTTCCGGCTGGTTTTCCCGGGCCGCCGGGCTGTCCTTGACCGATACTTTCAGCCGGAGCGAGGCCAGCCGCACGCCGCCTTCCTCGCGGTTGGGGCGGTCCAGCCAGATCTCCATCCGGCCTTTCAGGTTCCGGGCGGCCTTGGGACTGCCGGCGGTTTGGGCGCCGCCGGCCTTGTCCCCATAGGCGACGGCCTTGGCCGCCTGGGCGGGCAGACAGGTCTGCGGACGGTATTCCACCAACAGCTTCAGCCCCCGTCGGCCGTAGGTTTTCCTCAGGTCGAAGTACTTGTAGCCCACCACCGAACCGGCCGTGTTGCCGGCCACCGTGCAGCGGTTGCAGGCGGGGTCGTACAGGTCGGTCTGGCCTTGGTACTGGTGACGGAAAATTTCGGTATGCGAGCCGGGGTAGACCACGCGGGGATATTCCTGCCAGGCCGGTTCGGGCCCGGTAAAGTAGCAGGCAATGCCGGCCGGCCAGCGGCGGAAGGGGTCCAGGCCTTCGGTGGCAAAGCCCTCGCACGTGAATTCGGCCTGCGATATGCGCACATAGCCGTCGGGGCCTTCCATTACCTCCACGTCGACGGGAGCCACCATTGCCTGGCGCGAGTATTCGGTGGTGCCGGCCTGACGGTGGTAGAATACCCACCAGCGGCCGTTTATCTGGCAAAGGCTGCCGTGGGTGTTGCCGTTGGGCACGGCCGTGAACACGCAGGTGCCGTCGGGCCGGCGTTCCAGCCCGCGTCCGTCAATAAGCGTGCCGCCGTAGGTCCAGGGCCCCGTGGGGTGCTGGCTGTAGGCGTAGGCCAGGGTGTAGTTGCTCTTGGGCAGGCCGCATTCGCCCGCGTTGGTTTCGCGGCTGTACACAAACACGTACTTGTCTTTTATCTTGCGGATGGACGAGGCCTCGAAAAAGCGGAAGGTCTTGTCTTCCTCGCGGGCGGGCACCATATGCTCCGTCACCTTGGTGCCGGGCTTGACGGTGGCCATCGTCGCGGGGTCCAGTTCGGCCACGTGCGGATTGCCGAAGCCCCAGTAGCCATACACCCGGCCGTCGTCGTCCACCAGCACCGCTGGGTCGAAATCCAGCGGGCCCAGGGTGCGGGTGGGGTCTTTCGGATCCCAGTTGCACACCTCGAAGGGGCCGTCGGGCCGGTCGGAGCGGGCCACCATATTGCGCCGCCCGCCCGCCTGGTTGTTGGGGTACAGATAGTAGGACTTGCTGCCGTCGGGGTGCTTCACCTCGGCCACGTCGGGCGCGTAGAGCACGTCGCCTTCGCCGTCGGGCGAGAGCAGCCGCCCCTGGGCATCGCGCACCGATTCAAATATGACGCCGTCGCAGCGCCAGTCGGCCAGATTGTCTGTCGGCGCCGACCACACCACCTGGTCGCGGCCGCAGTAATACTGTTCCAGCATATCGTGGGAACCGTACACATACACGCGGTACCGGCCGGGCTGGTCGGGATCTTCGAACACATAGGGCTCGCCGTCGGGAATGAATTCCCAGAGTGGCATATAAGGGTTCTGGGCCTGCAGCCCCGAGAGGCACAGCCCGATTATAAACAGGGGAAATACTCTGATTTTCATAAAATTGGCTTACTTGAAGGCATTTTCCTGAAGTCCCTGTCCCGTCAGGGCCAGGTCTTTCATATAGGAGGGAACGGGCCGTCCCAGGTAGCTGTCCACATACAGCTTGGCCAGGTACTGACCCAGCATAAATCCGTGTCCGCGCAGACCAGTGAGCAGGCCCGCCTCGGGGTCTACCAGGTAGCGGGGTTCCATATAGTAACCGGCCCAGGTGGCCTGGATGCTCACGTCGGCCAGGGAGGGAATCCACTGGGCAAACATCTCGCTCACGGCCTGCAGGAACTCGCGGCTGTTGAACTTGAGGTTCTGGCGCGCTTCGTAGGCGTCGCAGTCGGGCGAGGCACAACCGATAATCTGGCCGGTGTGGGCGAACTGCTGCCCGTACACGGCGCTGAATCCACGGAAGTGGCGGCGGTCTATGATCATATCGAGCGAATCGCCGTTCTTGCCCAGGTTGGGCAGCCGGCGCGTAATGAAGGCCTGATGCTTGACGGGATACAGGCGCGTGTCCAGTCCCAGACTGTCGGTGAACTTTTCGGCACCGGGCCCCAGGGCGTTCACAAAATGGTCGCAGACAAACTCGGTGTAGCCGCCGTCGTGCCGGCGCACCAGGGCGCCGACGGTGCCGTCGGGGTTACGGCTTACGCGTATCAGCTCGCAGTTTTCCAGCACGCGGCCGCCCTTGGATTCGCCCACGCTGCGCACGTAGGCAATGGTGCGTCCGGGCGTGGCCTGCCAGCAGTCGTTGGAAATCAGGGCATCGGAATAGCTGTGCTCGTCGGGGTTCCAGTAGGGCGATATCTCGCGGGCAAAGTCCTTGCGGCTTATCATATAGGCGTCCGACCAGGCACGCGAGGCATCCAGGGCCCGGTAGGTGGCCTCGTCGTGCACCAGATTGACGTAGCGCGTCATCTTGAGGTCTATGTTGCAGGCGGCCTGGTCCTGGCGGAAAATCTCCAGGTTGTGGCGGGCTATGTCGGAAATGTCGGGATTGGAAAAAGCGGGACGTCCGCCGCCGATGCACCGCCACGACGAACCGTGGTCGTAGTTTACCAGGACGGGTTTCAGCCCGGCTTCGGCAAAGTAGCGGAAGGCGGCGCTGCCGGCCATTCCGCCGCCGGCCACCAGCACGGCCAGCCGTTCGCGGCGGGGCGCTTCGCCGCCTTGGAACACCAGCGTCTCCTTCTGGCCGGCCTGCCACACGTTGCCCAGCGTGACGGGAGCCGAAAGCGGGGCGCGGGGCGTGGCTTCGCCCGTCAGTTCCACGCCTTGGGAGCGCAGCAGCTGCCTTACGCGCGGCAGGCAGCGCTTGCCCCGGCAGGGACCCATTCCTATGCGGGTGGTGTGTTTGAGTTCGTCCACCGAGATGAACTTTCGGCTGCCCACGACGGCCATAAGCGTCTCCAGACTTATGTCTTCGCAGTGGCAGACGTAGGTTTTTCCGGGGCATTCCTCCACTGGCTTTTCCGGCAGGGGCTCGGGATAGCGGTCTTTTACGATGAATCCGCGGATGTCGGTAAGCTCCCGGCCCTGGGCCAGGTTTTCGGGCTGCACTTTTATGCGCGCCAGATGCGTTTTGTTGGGCTTGCGCAACAGCTTTTCCAGGCGGCCGTCGCACAGGCGGGCGCCCTGGTTGTCAACCAGCCACACCTCGCTGCCTTCGGTCACGTCGAATTCCACGGGCAGGAACACGGTGTCGCGGCGCCGGTCGTAGCCGAACAGGGCCAGGCCGGGGCACTGGGTGACGCACTGCATACAGCCGATGCACTTGTCGTAGTCGATAAGGGGCACGCTGGAAGTGCCGGCCTTGCTTATGGCCTGCTGCGGACAGGAGAAGGTGCAGGGATTGCAGGCGAATCCATAGAGGCAGTCGGCCACTACAAAAGGCTTGGCCTCGGCCCGTTCCGCCGAAGGCATCCGGGGCTGGTCCAGCACCCGGACGGGGCGCTGCTGCGAATCGATGTACTGGCGGGAAACGTCCAGGTATTCGTCGTAATTGTAACGGATGCCCAGCGCCTGCGCTACTTCGTAGGCGGCCTGGCGTCCGCGCAGCACGGCGCTGGTGCCTTCGCCTATGCGCACGGCATCGCCGCAGCCCCACACCCGGTCGCCGCCGAACACTTCCTTGCCCTTGGTCAGCAGCTGGCTGTCGGGGATGAGTCCGGTGCAGATGTTTATGGCGTCGATGTCGTCGATGGTTTTTTCCGTACCCGCGATGGGCTGGAAGTTGCGGCATTGGGCCACCACGGCGCCGGTAATGCCGCTGCGGTCGGCATTGGGAATGGCCTTGAGCAGCACGTGCGACGTGAGGATGGGAATGCCCAGCCGGCGCACGCGGTTGGCCTGCACGGGAAATCCGCCCTCGTGGTCCATTCCTTCCAAAATGGCCCGCACCGTAGCCCCGGCCTGCATAGCCTGGTACGACGTCAGATAGCCAATGTTTCCGGCGCCCACGGTGAGCACTTTGCGGCCCAGCAGGGTGTGTTCCCGGTTCATCATTTTCTGGAAGACGGCCGCTGTGTACACGCCCGGCACGTCGTCGTTTTCGAAGGCAGGCATAAAGGGCACGGCGCCGGTGGCCACCACCAGGCAGTCGGCATCGATGTAGCTGACGGCGTCGGTGAGCAGGTTTTTCAGGGCCAGTCGACGGCCTTCCAGCACGTCCCATACCACCTCGTTCAGCAAAATGCCCTCGGTGTTGTTGCCGGCCAGTTGCCGGGCAATGTCGAATCCGCGCATTCCGCCGAAACGCTTTTCCTGCTCAAAGAAAAAGAACTGGTGGGTCTGCATCGTAAACTGGCCGCCCACGCTGCCGTTGTTGTCGATAACCAGGTTGGGAATGCCCAGACGGTTCAGCTGCTCGCGGCAGGCCAGACCGGCCGGACCGCCGCCCACGATGGCCACGCGGGTGCGGTACATCTTCACTTCCGCTTGGGGAGCGGCCGTCGTCTGGCCGGGCCGCCAGTCGGGGGTGAGCTCCTTTACTTCGTGCACGCCGTCTACCAAGGTAATGCAGATGCGTCGCACCTGCCCGTCTACCAGCATTTCGCAGGCGCCGCATTTGCCAATGCCGCATTCCAGGCTGCGTGGACGTCCGTCCAGACTGTGGCTGTGTACGGGAAAGCCGGCCTGATGCAGGGCGGCGGCAATGGTTTTGCCGCGCTGCCCGCGGACGGTCTGGCCGTTGAATCGGAATTCCACCAAGTCGTCGGCGGGAATGTCCAGAATGGGATGTTCGCTTATTTTATACATAGGAACGGCGGGGGTCGGCCCCAGTGAAAGAATTTATTTTACGTAGAAATCAATCATCCGGCTTATGGCCTCCTGGCACACCGGGCAGAATCCCGGAGCCGTGTTGTTGAGCATACGGCAGTCGTAGTAGGAACGGTACATTCCCTTGGCCATATAGCCGGCGCCCTCGAACAGGCCCAGCTTGCCCATATTGGCGGAATCGTTTTCGTAGAAGGGCAGCTCGCCCTCGGGCAGCAGGTGTTTCCACTTGGCCTCGAAATTCACCAGGTTGGTGATGTTGGGCTCCCAGGGTTCGCTGGTGGCGGGGTAGTAGTCGTTGTAGGCTACCTCGGAGGTGTAGTATTCGTCGCCCAGGCCGGCAAAACTGTGGCCGAATTCGTGCACGAACACAATTTCCGACAGCGGATGGTCGGCCGTGCCCATTGCGTACGAGCCGTAGATGCCGCCCCCGCCGTACTTGGTTTCGTTGGCAATGATGAACAGCGCATCGAAGGGCGCGCCGCTCGCGGCCGAGGCAATTTTCTTGTGGTTGGAGATGGTGAGGTAGCGGTCCAGGTAGAAGGTGTAGAAGTTCGAGCCGCACACGGTGCTCTTCCAGCGGTCCCAGTGGGGAATGGACACGCCGCTTTCCTCCGATTCGGAATCGACCATCCACAGGTTTATGTCCTGTCGACGGCTCTTGTAGGGCTCCATTTCGAACAGGTAGTCGGCAAAACGGCGCGCGTCGCGGTGGAACTTGTCCATCTCGGCCTTGGTGTAGCCCTCGGCCAGGAACAGGATGTCGGCCTTGTGGGCCAGCGGACCCTTCACCTCGAGCTCGTGCAGGGAATAGCTGTTTTCCTTTATGCGGCGGATAAGTTTGTCGGCCGGGTCGATCCAGCAGGAATAAAGCGGCTCGAAACGGTTGGTGGCACGCAGGCGCTGGTACAGCTGCAGGCGGACGGAATCCTTGGGAAAGGGCATCCAGACGGTTTGGTTGCAGGCCATTTCCAACTGGCCGGCCTGATTGGTGGTGCGCCATTCTTCGAAATAGGTGGAGAAGCCCTTGGAGTAAATCACCTGTCCGTCTTTGGAGAACACTTCCATATAATACTGGCCGTAGCCGAAGGGGTCAACCAGGCCGTTGGGACTGCCGGCCCATTCGGATTCGCAGTAGAGTTCCTGCACAAAGGCCAGCTGACGTCCGGCGCCACCGGCCAGCACCAGGTCTATGCGCAGGCGTTCGGGGGTGAAATAGGTGTCGTAATCGGGTTGCTCTCCCGTGAAGACGGAACTGGCGGTGCCGTTGCCGGCAGGTGCCGCGGGCTGGCAGCACGAGGCCGACAGCAAAAGGACGGCAAGGCAACTCAGGGAAACGATGGCTGTCGGCAGCAGGCCGTGCCGGCGGCTGGAAAAGAGGGGAGTCTTATTCATTATTTTACGATTTGTATTGGATGGGGTCTGTAGGTCAAAGATTACATATTGAATAGCCAATAGTTACGACTTGTTATATGAAAGGAATGGAATTGCCGGATAACCGATTTCTTCCAGATTTGCCCGCTTTCCGAGCGGCGCCCGGCCCGGCTTTTGGCACCGGCCCGGACATCGGCCGGTCAGTCGGTGGAGTTCTCGGCCGTGCACAAATTCACCGGACGATGTTTGCTTATGTTTACGTCAATTTCGGGGAAGTACTTGGCTATGAGGTTGTAGAGCGGCGGAAAATATTCCTTGAGCTCTTCGCGGGTGTTCACATAGTTGTGCTTGCCGTCGGTGTAGGGCATCTCGGCATTCACGTTGAACCAGTCCTGCACGCCCTCGGCCCACAACTCCTCGAAGTAGGTGATGGCGTAGGTGTTCCGGAACTTGCCCTCGGCAATGGCCTGTTCGCGCAGGGCCTTCAACTGGTCGTTTATGGTGGGGTCCACCTGGCAGATGCCAATAAGATGGATGCTGTGCGAGAACTCGTGTATGAGAATGTCTTCGGCGTGGTACTTGTCTATCTGGTAGGCCAGCACGTTTTCCTCGGCGCAGGACGTAAGCGGAAATTCCAGCTCGCCGCCCAGACCGCGGGCGCGCAGGTTCCAGTTGAGCGTGGTGTCCTGGGCCAGATCGGCGTGTTCGGGAATGTCGGTGGTGCCCTCGTAGCGGGCCATTACGGCAATGCGGGTGTTCACGCGCGTCATAGCGTCGAGCACTTCGCGCGGCAGCACCGACGTCATGGCCCAGATGGTTTTGTGCACCTGTCTCAGGCAGCTGTCGGGCACGCGGTCGGACGACATTATGTGTATGCCGTTGCAGTTGACGTATTTCTTATAGAAATCGGGCCATCCGTATCGGGCCGGCGGTGCCGTAATGACGCACTCGGGCAGGCCGGGCAGCGGTTCGGAATAGTTCCAGGCGGCCCGGGCCTCGGCTTCGGTGGCGTATTCACCGTAGGGATGCCTGGCCGTATAGAGGTTCTGTTTGGGATGCTTGCTTATCTGGATGTCGGTCTTGGGGAAATAGCGGGCAATGAGCCGGTACAGGTCGGGATCGTAGGCCTTCAGGTCTTCGCGGGTGTTCACCCAGTGGTGCTTGCCGTCGGCAAAGGGCATTTCGGCATTCACGTTGAACCAGTCCTGCACGCCCTCGGCCCAGTATTCGATGAAGTTTTCGTTGGCATACACGTTCTGGTACTTGCCCTTGGCCAGCGCCTTGTCCAGCAATGCCTGAAGCTCGTCGTCGATGCCCGGATTCACCAGATTCAGGCCCACCAGGTGAATGGTGTGCGCAAATTCGTGTATAAGGATGTCTTCGGCGTGGTACTGGTCTATCTGGTAGGCCAGGATATTTTCCTCGGCGCAGGTGGTGAGCGGCAGGTCCATCGTGCCTTCCAGCCCGCGGGCGCGGCAGTCCATATTTATGGAAGTGTCGGCGCGCAAATAGGCGTGCTCGGGAATGTCGGTGGTGCCTTCGTAGCGGGCCATCACGCCCACGCGGGTCTCGTGGGCCACCATCGAGTCGAGTACGGCCTGGGGCAGCATCGAAGTCATCGCATACAAGGTCTTGTAGGCCTGCACCAGGCAACTGTCGGGCACCCGCCACGACGACATTATGTGAATGCCGTTGCAATTGACGTATTTCTGGTAGAAGTCGGGCCACCCGTACTCGGCGGGCGGCGTGGTGATGACACACGGTGGAATGTCCAGCTGACAAACCTTGCCGCACTGGCACGAGACGCCGGCCAGCAGGCATACAGCGGCAAGCGCCGCGGTGATGAATTGTTTCATACGATTCGTATTTGAGCCTACTTGAAAAAAGTCGTTTTTCCGAAAATTATGTGTGTTGTAGGCACTTCTGGCAGTGGTGAAAACCTGGCGAGAACACGGCCACGTTGGGCGTGGCGCGCACCCGGACGTGGAGCATGTCCCCCGGGGAAACCTCCTCGTCCAGAATGAAATAGCTATAATTCTCCGAAGTGCCGGCAAACAGAATCCCTTCCTTGGTCACGTAGCCGTGGCTCAGGGCAGCCGACGGCACCGCAAGGGCCGTCGCGCTGTCCGACACGGCTCCCAGGTGACGGGAAAGGATGTCTGTCGTCATAGCCGTATTGTAAGGTGAATCGGGCTGCCTTACTTCATATAGCTGTACCGGTAATCGGTGGGGGTGACCAGCGTTTCCTTGATGCAGCGGGGCAGCACCCAGCGGATAAGGTTGAATTCGCCGCCGGCCTTGTCGTTGGTACCGCTGGCACGGCTGCCGCCGAAAGGCTGCAAGCCCACCACGGCGCCGGTGGGACGGTCGTTCACATAGAAGTTGCCGGCCGCATAGCACAGGGCATCGGAAATTTTCTGCACGGCCAGGCGGTCCTTGCCGAACACCGAGCCGGTAAGGCCGTAGATGGAGGTGGTGTCGAGCAGCTGCACGGCCTGCTCCACCTGGTCGTCGTCGTAGGGATAGACGGTGAGCACCGGGCCGAAGATTTCCTCTTCCATCGTCTTGAAGTGGGGGTTGGAGGTCTCGATGACGGTGGGCTCCACAAAGTAGCCCCGGCTCTTGTCGCGGTGGCCGCCCATCACAATGCTGGCCTCGGCCGACGATTCGGCATATTTCAGGTAGCTGTCTATGTTGTTCCACGAGGCCTCGTCTATGACGGCGTTCACGAAATTCATCGGGTCGCACACGTCGCCCATCTTGATCTCGGAGGCCATCTGCTTCATTTCCTGCAGGACGGCGGGCCACATCGACTTGGGCACGTACAGGCGCGAGGCGGCCGAGCACTTCTGGCCCTGGTATTCGTAGGCACCGGTAAAGGCGGCCCAGGCCACTTCCTTTACGCCGGCCGACGGATGGGCAAAGATAAAGTCCTTGCCGCCGGTTTCGCCCACCAGACGCGGATAGGACACGTAGTTGGCAATGTTTTCGCCCACCGACTTCCACAGGCTCTGGAAGGTGGCGGTGCTGCCGGTAAAGTGAATGCCGGCCAGGTATTTGTGCTCGCAGCAGATTTTTCCGATGAGCGAGCCCTGACCGGGAATGAAGTTCACCACGCCCGCGGGCAGGCCGGCTTCCTCGTAGAGCTTCATCAGATAGTAGTTGGACAGCAGGGCGGTGGTGGAGGGTTTCCACACGGCCACGTTGCCCATAAGCACGGGCGTCATGCACAGGTTGGAGGCGATGGAGGTGAAGTTGAAGGGAGTCACGGCCAGCACGAAGCCTTCCAGCGGACGGTATTCGGTGTTGTTTATGACGCCGGCGCCCAGCTTGGGCTGAATGCCGTACAGTTTGGAGGCATAGTGCACGTTGTAGCGGAAAAAGTCGATGGTTTCGCAGGCGGAGTCTATCTC
>R17__coassemble_701_pt1 | contig 13284 bp, 9 predicted proteins | sample R17__metabat2_high_PE_026 | metagenome-assembled genome bin R17
ACGACGATGCCACCAAGTCTATCGAAGTGGTGATGGATGCCATTTGCGCCGCCATTAACGAAGGTCTGGAAGAGCGCAAGGTGGAAAAGGCCGACGAAGCCGCCGCCGAAGCCCAGGAAGAAGCCGAACAGGAAGAAGCCCCCAGGCAGCGTCGTCCCCGCGTGCGTCGCGAGCGCATCCAGAAGAACGACGAAGAAGCCCCCAAGGCCGAGACCGAAGAATAAGCCGTTCCCTTATAAACAATTAGAACTATGGCAATCTCATTAGCTGATATCAAGAAACTGCGCGATATGACCGGCGCAGGTATGATGGACGTCAAGAAGGCCCTGGAAGAGGCCAACGGCGATTTCGAAGCCGCCAAGGACCTGCTGCGCAAGCGCGGCCAGGCCATCGCTGCCAAGCGTAGCGACCGCGAAGCCTCCGAAGGCTGCGTGCTGGGCAAGGCCGAAAACGGATTCGGTGCCATCGTCACCGTCAAGTGCGAAACCGACTTCGTGGCCAAGAACGCCGACTTTGTCGGACTCACCAAAACCATTCTGGACCTGGCTATGGCCAACAAGCCGGCCGACCTGGAGGCCCTGAAGGCCCTGCCCACCGAAAAGGGCATGACCGTGGCCGAACTGGTCACCGAGCGTTCGGGCGTGACGGGCGAGAAGATGGAACTGAGCGACTATGTGTTCCTGAGCGCCCCCAAGGTGGATGCTTACAACCATATGGGCAACAAGCTGTCGTCGCTGGTAGCCGTCAGCGACGTCAACGCCGACCAGACCACCACTCACGGAATTTCGATGCAGGTGGCCGCTATGTCGCCCATTGCGCTGGACGCCGACCACGTTCCCGCCGAAGTGAAGGAGAGAGAGCTCACCGTGGCTATCGAAAAGACCAAGCAGGACGAGATTAACCGTGCCGTGGAACAGGCGTTCCGCAAGGCCGGCATCAATCCCGCCCACGTCGACAGCGACGACCACATCGAGTCCAACATCACCAAGGGTTGGATTACGGCCGAGCAGGGTCAGCAGGCCCGCGAAATCCGTCAGACCGTCGGAGCCGAAGCCGAGAAGAACCTGGCCAACCAGGCCAAGAAAATCGAGATGATTGCGCAGGGACGTCTGGGCAAATTCCTCAAGGAATCCACCTTGGTGGAACAGCTCTATGTGATGTCCGAAACCAAGGAAACCGTCAAGGACGTGCTCAAGAAAGCCAACGTCACGGTGGTCGACTTCAAGCGTGTCACTCTGAACCAGGAGTAAGCGGTTCTGCGAAGGAAAGTCTTAAGGACTCACTCATAAGAAACTGAGGGTGACTTAAAAGCTTTAACGCTTTTAGGTCACCTTCTTCTTTTGTTCAGGAGAACCGCCTTCGTTTGCACAGACTTTTTTCCGAAAAACGCCGGAAAATCACTTTTTGGAAGCCCCGGTGTCGCCCTTCAGACCGAAGCCCTTGGAGCGCAGGCAGTCGGCTGTCTTGGCCCGCACATCGCCTTGCAGCAGGATTTCGTCGTCGCGGGCCGAGCCTCCCACGCCGAGCGTAGTCTTGAGCTGGCGCGCCAGTTCGCGGAGGGCTTCGTCGCTGCCCTCGAATCCGCTCACGATGGTAGCGGGCTTGCCGTTGCGTTTTTCGTACCGGAGGCACAAGGTCTGTTTATGTCCTTTGGGAGCCAGCGGAATTTCCGCAGCCGCTTTGGCGGCGACGGACAATCCGGCTTGAGACTTGTCCACCTGACTGGTTTCAAGTTCCGCTGACAATCCGGCTTCCTGTTCCCCGAGACCCACTTGTCCGGCCAGGGCCGAAAGTGCTTCTTTCCAATCCATTATATAGTCCTTAACTTACGATTATCATCCTGGTTCGGCCGGGCGGCCTCCCTTCTATTCTTATTCCGGCGCGAAAATAAGCAAAGCCATCCATCGGAGTTGCAAAAAACAACCTGTTTTTGACCGGAGACAAAAATCACTTCCGAACGGGCTCCCATAAGTCAAAATATTTATATGTTTGCAGCCAAAGCAGACACAATGCATTCGATTAACGGGAAAACGCTGGCCGCGCTTATCATCCTTTGCGCTTCCATTGGGAGCAACGCGCAGACCTTAAAGGAATTCCGCCGTCCACCCGCCGACTGCGGCCCGAAAACCTGGTGGTTCTTCGGATATGAGGCTACCACCGAAGCGGGCATTGCAGCCGACGTGGAAAGCTTCCGCGACGCCGGATTTTCGGGCGTGGTATACTACGACCAGAACCACGCCTCCACACCGTCGCCCCGGGCCGACGAAGGATTGTCGGAAGCCTGGTGGCAACACCTGGAAACCGCCGCCCGGGAAGTGCAGAAAGCCGGACTTTCCCTGGAGATGAACCTGTCGGACGGATACGTAGCCGGCGGACGATGGATAGACCCCCCTCACGCCATGCAGCGGGTTTCGGCGGCCACCATACAAATAACCGGCGGGAGAGCCGTAGATATTGCCCTGCCGCCTATCGAGGGAAGGGACGGCTATGTGGAAGACATCGCCCTGCTCGCCTTCCCGTCGGTGACAGACAGCCTGAAAAGGCATTTCACCGCCCGGTATGCCGTCAAGGGAAAAGGACGGAACGGGGCTATGCAGATTCCAGGGCCGCGGGGAGAATTCTCGGGAGCCAAATGGCAGAAAAGAGACCATATCGGAGTGCTTCAGTGCAGCGACGATTCCCTGCATTGGCGCGACGTGCTGGAACTGGAGCCGATGTACGCCAGCCAAGGCGTCTACCCTTTTCGCACCAACGCCCTTCCCGCCACCAAGGCCAACTACTGGCGAATTTCCTATTTCGGAGAAGACCGGCTCAAGGAATGGTCTGTGGGAAACGAAGCCAAGCTGGATCGCTGGGAAGAAAAAGCCGCCTTGCAAAGCGACTTTTCCGAACCGGGCCCTGCCCTTCTGCCCGATGGCGGAGGTGTGATAAACCCACAGGATATAATCGATTTGTCTGGCCGCGTCGATTCCAACGGCACACTTCGCTGGGAGGTTCCCGAAGGCACCTGGACCCTGCTCCGGCTGGCCGCCACCCTGACGGGCGCCAAGATCAAGCACGGCCGGGCAAATCTCAGAGGCTACGAATGCGACAAGCTATCTGCCGAGGCCGCGCAGCTCCACTGGGACAGTTACCCGCAAGCCATCATAGACCGGCTCCGTGCCGACGGCCTGGACTGCCTGGAAGGCATTTGTATGGACTCGCACGAAGCCGGTTCCCAGAACTGGACCCCCCGGATGCTGCAGGAATTCCAAACGCGCCGAGGCTACCGGCTGGAACCTTGGCTGCCGCTGCTGGCCGGCTACGTAGTGGAATCGCCCGAAAAGAGCGAAGCCGTATTGAGGGATTTCAGACAAACCATAAACGATTGCATTACAGATAATTACTACGGAACTTTCCAGCGTCTGGCCACCGAAAACGGCCTTAGGTTCACGGCGCAGGCCATCGGCAACTCGCTCTGCATCCCCGGCGACGCCGTTGCCGTGAAAAAAGCCGTCGAAAAGCCTCAGGGCGAGTGCTGGGCCTATCAGCAGACCGGTGCCTACGACATAAAGGACTGCTCGAGCGCCGCGCACCTGTATGGCAAACCCATCGCCTCGGCCGAGAGCTTTACCGACGCCACCCATGCCGACACGCCCCAGAGCCTTGGCCGCGTGGCCAACCTGGCGTTCGCGTTCGGAGCCCAGGAACTGGTGATATGCGCCACGCCGCATATTCCGGAGGTGAATCCCGCCGGGCCCTACGTGGCCGGGCGCGAATACGCCATCAACCGATCTAATCCACAGTGGGACAGTTTCAAACCGTTATGGAAGGCCTGTGCCCGGTCTGCATACCTGCTGCGGCAGGGAGTGGCGGCGCCGGACGTGCTGGTCTACCTGGGCGACGACCTGCCCGTCAAGACACTCACCCACCGCCTGCCGGCCGGACTGGAAGGCCTCGACTGGGACGTTTGTACCGGCGATGCCCTGCGTACCAGGCTGCACGTCACGCCCGACGGCTGCCTGAGCACCCCCGACGGCGTCGTCTACCGCGCGCTGCTCATAGGCGACGACGCCTATGTCTCTCCCGGATCGGCCAAGACACTGGAGGACTTCCGGGCCGCCGGCGTCCGCATCCTCACAGAAGCATCGTCGCTGGAAAGGCCGCTTCAGATTCTGCAGGACCCGGATTCCTTTGCCCATACACACCGCCGGACAAGCGGACACGAGTGGTTCTTCCTTGCCAATTTGAAAGACTGCCCTATGGAACTGACCTTCCGCCTGGCCGCAGCACCGGCGGCGGCACGCCTATGGAGAACGGCCGACGGCTCTCGTTCCCGCCTTCGTCCGACGCGCCAGGGCATTTACACGGTGCCTCTTGCCCCCGGCGAATCGGTTTTCGTGGAATATTAACGTTCCAATCTGCTGCAATTCCTTATCTTTGTAGCGGATAAAACCGTTTATGAAACCGTTTCGGACCATTAGCGACACCATTGGCTCCGACCGCCCGCCAGGGTCGGTCGCTGCCGTTGTGAGGTGGCTTTGCCTGTGTCTGTTCCTGCTTGCGGCCCGCCCGATGTGCGGACAGAGCGTAGAAATAAGTCCGACCGACTTCCGGACCGATGCCGACGGGCTGCCCGTCTGCTGCCTGCTCGTTCCCTCGGAAACGGTTCCGGCCGCCAGCCCGATGCTGTATCCCCGCTTCGAAAAGGTTTCCGGGGAAGAATTCCGGCAACTCAAACCCATTCTGAACCGGCTGCCTGCCGCCCTGCAAACCGATATGCAGACCGCCGTCAGCCGCAAACAGGAGCAACGGTATGTTACCTTTTGCCCCTACGTGCGCGAGGGGCACCGGGTAAAGCGGCTGGTGTCGTTCGAATGGAACCTGTCGGAAAACTCCTCCGTTCTGGCCGAGGCCTCCTATGCCGCCGGCACCTTTCCCGCAACCCGCGCCGCCGCCCGTGTCCAGGCCGCACCCGCCGGGCGCTATACCGCGTCGTCGCGTTTCGGCGAAGGGGGCCTCACGCGGCTGAGCCTTACCGAGGACGGCGTGTACAAACTGTCTTACGACGACATCCGTTCGCTGGGACTAAGCCCCGAGAAAGTGCAGATCTACGGCTACGGAGGTCATCTGCTGGCCGAAGATTTTTCCAAGCCCTACACCGACGACCTGCCCGAAATCCCCATTTACAAAGACGAGGCCGGGCAGTTCATACTGTTCTATGCCCAAGGCCTTACCTATTGGAAATACGACACGTCCAACCGCATTTGGACACGCGTCACCAACCACTACGCCAACGAGGCCTGCTACTTTGTGGGCGAACGGCCGGAAGGTTCCATAGTTGCCGGCACGAGGCACACCGAAGGCGGCCCGTCACAGGAAATCAATTCATACATAGATTGTTATCTTTACGAAAAAGACCTGGTAAACCTGGGGTCGACGGGGCGTAACTGCTACGGCGAAGACTTCACCTCCACCAAGGTACGCCGTTTCGACTTCGACCTGAGCGGCTACTGCGAGGACGAGACGGCCCGGCTTATGGTGAACTTTGCCGCCCGAAGCGCCGCCCAGACCACCGCCAGCGTTTTCCTGAACGAAATTTATCTGGGCGGGATGTCGTTTGCCGCCATATCGGCCGATGAAACCCACGTATACGGCAGCGAGGGGCGGCTGACGGCCGACTTCACGCCCGACGACGACCAGCTGGAGGTAGCCATACAGTACAACGCCGGAAACAGCCTGCCCAAAGCCGCCAACCTGGATTACATTGTGCTGAACGTACCTCGCAAGCTGGAACTGCGCGATGCAGAGCTGCTGTTCCGCGAGCCGGCCTCCGCCACGGCAGGGCTGACGGTGGAATGCTGCCTGGCCGGTGCCGACAGCCACACTTTGGTATTCGACGTAAGCGATCCGCTGAATATGATGCTGGTGGACGGCACACTGGGCAGCGACGGAGTGTTCCGTTTCCCGGCCGACGCTTCCACAGTGGGTCAGTACGTGGCCGTCAACACCGCCGCGGCGCTGCCCAGACCCACCATAGAGGATGCCGTGCCCGCCCAGAACCTGCACGGGCTTTCGCCGGCCGAGCTCATCATTATAAGCCATCCCGATTTCCTGGCCCAGGGCGAACGGCTGGCCCAGGCCCACCGGGAGCTGGACGGCCTGCGCTGCCACGTAGTCACCACCGAACAGGTCTACAACGAATTTTCGTCGGGCACGCCCGATGCCACGGCCTACCGCCGTTTCCTGAAAATGTTCTACGACCGCGCCGAAACGGAGGAAGACTTGCCGCAGTCGCTGCTGCTGCTGGGCGACGGCGTATACGACAACCGTTTGGTTACCACCCAGTTTGCATCGGTGCAGAATCCACCAAACAAAATACTCACCTACCAGTCGGAAAATTCCCTGGTGGCCACTTCGTCGTACGTCACCGACGACTACTTCGGATTTCTGGACGACGGTGAAGGATCGAACCTGGTGTCGGCCCGGATGGACATAGGCGTGGGCCGCTTTCCCGTCCGCACCCTGGCCGAAGCCCAGACCGCGGTGGACAAGACGCTGACATATATGCAGAACAACGATCCGGGCACCTGGAAGAACACGCTGCTGTTCCTCTCGGACGACGGCGACAACAACAAGCACCTGGAGCACGCCAACACCCTGGCCGAAACGGTCAAGTGGGAGCACCCCGAATTTATGGTGAACAAGGTGTTCGTGGATGCCTACCAGCGCGAATTGTCGGCCTCGGGCACCACCGTCCCCGATGCCAACCGCCGCTTTTCGCAGCTGCTCTCGTCGGGACTGCTTATGCTCAACTACAGCGGTCACGGTTCCACCACCGCCTGGGCCGAGGAAGCCCTGCTCACCATTACCGACATCAAGGAAATGCAGAACAAGCGCCTGCCGCTCTGGATTACGGCCACCTGCGACTTCTGCCGCTACGACGACCACGAGACCTCCGGCGGCGAATACGTGTTCCTGAACGCCGACGGCGGCGCCATAGCGATGATAACCACCACCCGCGTGGTGTATTCCGACCCGAATTTCACCTTGAACCAAGCCATAATCCGCCAATTGTTCCAACGCAAGGACGGGCAGCGGCTTTCCCTGGGCGAAGTGCTGCGGCTGGCCAAGCAGACCGAAGGACAGAACAAACTCAATTTCACCCTTATAGGCGACCCGGCCCTCCGGCTGGCCTATCCCGGCTACCGCCTGCAGATAGACAGCATAAACGGACACACGGCCACCGGCCGCTGCGACACCCTGGGCGCCCTGAGCCAGGTAAGGATGAGCGGCCACGTACTGCGGCCCGAGGGCGATGACTATGTGCCCGACGACAGCTTTGACGGCGTGGTACAACCCACGGTGTTCGATGCCGAGGAAACGGTGAGCACCCTGGGCTACGGAAGCAACGAGCCCTATTCCTACCTGGACCGGAGCCGTATCCTGTTCAGCGGCAAGGCCTCGGTGGCCGACGGTCGCTTCGAATTTTCGTTTATCGTACCCAAGGACCAGAGTTATTCCTACCAGACCGGGCTGGTAAACCTGTATGCCTACAGCAACGACGGACAGCAGGAAGCCCAGGGAGTGTTCGAAGGGTTCTGCCTGGGCGGCACCGACGAATCGGCCCGTCGCGACACCCTGGGTCCCCTTATCCGGCTGTTCCTGAACGACACGCTGTTTACCGACGGCGGCGACACGCACCAGACGCCTGTGCTACTAGCCTTCCTGCAAGACTTGAGCGGCCTTAACACCAGCGGGAACGGCATCGGGCACGATCTGAGCCTGGTCATAGACGACAATCTGCGCTACAACCTGAACAGCGCCTACGAATCCGACCTGAACAGCGCCGTATCGGGCAGCCTGTGCTACCATCTGCCCGAGCTGGACGAAGGCCTCCACCGGCTGACGCTCAAGGCCTGGGACATGCAGAACAACTCGTCCACGGCTACACTCGGTTTCCGCGTAGTGAAAGACCTGAAGCCGGTCATAAGCGACTGCGTGTTCTGCCAGGATGCCGAGGGTGCCCACTTTGTGTTCACCCACAACCGGCCCGACCAGTATCTGGACCTGGAGCTGCGGGTATGCGACCTGCAGGGGCGGCTGCTGTGGCAGGAGTCGCGCCGCGAATTCACCGCCAAGGGCCAGGCGCATCAGATAGACTGGAATTATGTGGGCCAAAGCGGCCGGCAGGTGGAAAATGGGTTGTATATTTGCCGACTGTATCTGTCGTCCGGCGGGACACAGGAAACCGTACGGTCGGAAAAAATAAAGGTGGGCATACAATAAACGGCCTGCCACGCAGTTTTACAGATAAATTATGTCTCGTTATATGAAATCATTCCGCATTCTGGCAGCCGGCCTGCTTATGCTTGTCTGCTGCGGCCCCGTCCTGGCCGAAACCGAATACAATCCCATCATCACCTCCGTGCCCTCGCTTAGCATTGCGCCCGACGCGGCTGCCACCGGTATGGGCGACGTGGGCGCCGCTACGGCTCCCGACGTGAACGCGCAGTACTGGAATCCGTCCAAATATGCCCAGATGGAAGATCTGGCCGGCTTCGCGCTGTCGTACACGCCTTGGCTGAGCCAGTTGGTGAGCGACATCGACCTGGCCACCGTGACGGGCTACACCAAGCTGGGCGACCAGCAGGCCATCAGCGCCTCGCTGCGTTACTTCTCGCTGGGCGAGGTTATCCTGCGCGAATCGCTGGGCGACGTGGGCTATGCCATCCAGCCCTACGAAATGGCCTTGGACGTGGCCTATTCACGTATGTTGTCGCGTTATTTCTCGATGTCGGTGGCCCTGCGCTACATCCATTCCGACCTGATGAGCGCCGACGACCCGGCGGGCAAGGCCTTTGCCGCCGACATAAGCGGCTATTTTAACCGGCCGCTCTACTTCGGCCGCGAAAAGGGCTTCTGGGCCTTCGGATTCAATGCGTCGAACATAGGTACCAAGATCTCGTACGACGCCGGCAACAACTACTACTTCATTCCCACCAACCTGCGGCTGGGCACCAGCCTCAAATATCCGTTCAACCGGTACAACACCATTACCATAGCCGCGGATGCCTGCAAGCTGATGGTGCCCACTCCCCAGGACGACGACGACATTGCCACCCTGCCGGGCGTGTCGGACGTATCGTCCATCGCCGGTATCTTCCAGTCGTTCCACGACGCTCCCGGCGGATTGGCCGAGGAGCTGCGCGAAATAGACCTGTCGGCCGGTCTGGAATATGCCTACGACGAGCAGTTCTTCCTGCGCGCCGGCTACCACTACGAAAACGAATACAAAGGCAACCGCAAATATTTCACCTTCGGCGCCGGCTTCCGTATGTCGATGTTCAGCATAGACGTCTCGTACCTGGTGTCGCAGGCGCAGACCAATCCGCTGGACCAGACCCTGCGTTTCACCCTGGGATTCGACATAGAAGGCATACGCAGACTTATCGGACGGTAATGGGCATACGCATAGGTCAAGGCATAGACGTGCACCGCTTCTGCGAGGGGCGGCCGCTCTGGCTGGGCGGCATCTGCATTCCCTACGACAAGGGACTGCTCGGCCATTCCGACGCCGACGTGCTTATCCACGCCATATGCGATGCCTTGCTGGGAGCCGCGGCGCTGCGCGACATAGGATACCATTTTCCCGACACCGCGGCCGAATTCGAAGGCATCGACAGCAAAATCCTGCTTAAAAAGACATTGGCGCTGCTGGCCCGGAAAGGCTGGAGGCCCGTCAACGTGGATGCCACCGTCTGTGCCGAAAAGCCCAAGCTGAATCCGCACATTCCCGCGATGCAGGCCTGCCTGGCCTCGCTCCTGGACCTGCCCGCCGACGCCGTGTCGGTGAAGGCCACCACCACCGAAAAACTGGGATTCACCGGCCGCGAAGAAGGTATGGCCGCCCTGGCAGTGGTACTCATCGAATCTGTCCCAACCCCCATTTCATAGCCTATGGCCGACAACTACTTGGGAAACAAAATGGAAGAGCATCGGGCCAAAGCCGCCGCCGGCCATCCGGCCAAGCCCCAGCCTACTCTGAACCAACTGCTTACACGTAACCGCAGCGTGCGGGGTTACGACGCCACCTATGCCGTGTCGCCCGACCAGCTCCGCCGCATCATAGAGGTGAACACCCGTATTCCGTCGGCACGCAACCAGCAGGTGCTGCGCTTCCGTCCCGTCTGGGGCGACGAGGCAGCCCGGGTACTGCCCCACATCCGCTTGGGCGGCGCCCTGAAGGAGCTTCATCTGCCCCTGCCCGGCACCGAGCCGAATGCCTTTATTCTTATATGCTCCACCGAAGGCGAGAGCCGCTACGTGGACATAGACCTGGGCATTTCTGCCCAGAGTATGCTGCTCAAGGCCACCGAAATGGGGCTGAACGGCATCTGCATCGGGGCCTTCGACAAAGCCGCCCTGACCGAAATCTTCCATCTGCCGTCGGAGCTGCTGCTGGTGCTGGCCGTGGGAAAAAGCGCCGAGACCTTTGAGCTGCGCGAAATCGCCGCCTCGGAAGGGCACAACTACTACCGGGAAAACGGGAAACACATAGTACCGAAAGTCCGGCTGGACGACCTGATTATTTAACCCGCCAGCCCAGGACTCCCCCCCAAAAACGCATTCCTTTTTAACATCCGCACGCCGTTATGAAAGCCACACAACCTATGAAAAGAACTATTCTTGTCATCGTCCTGGTATGTTTTGCCATCGGATTCATTATTGGAACAGCCGTCGGGCAGATGTCGCCCACCAAGGCCACGGCCATCGAGCCGCAGGGCGACTGCTGGACGCCCCCCGCCCAGGAGGAATTCTTTCCCGACGGCCTGAAAATGGATGAATGGTTTCACGACTACAGCTTTGCCCAACCCCGCGAATTGGGCAAGAGCTACGACATAAGGCACTACGGGGTTAAAAAAGACAGCACGCTGGTGCAGACCCAGGCCATCCAGGCCGTCATAGACCTGGCAGCCGAAAACGGCGGCGGCGTGGTGGTGGTACCCAAGGGTACCTTTCTTACAGGGGCGCTCTTTTTCCGTCAGGGGACTCATCTGTACCTGGCTCCGGGCGCCAAGCTGAAAGGAAGCGATTTCATAGGAGACTATCCCATTCTGGACACCCGCATCGAAGGACAGTCGGTGCCCTATTTCTGCGCGCTGATAAATGCCGATGGCCTGGACGGATTCACCATTACCGGACGCGGTACCATCGACGGCAACGGCGAACGCTACTGGAAATCCTTCTGGCTGCGCCGCAAATGGAACCCTGCCTGCACCAACAAGGACGAAATGCGTCCGCGCCTGGTTTACGTTTCCAACAGCCGGAACGTGCAGATTTCCGGCGTAAACCTGCACAATTCCCCCTTCTGGACCACCCATCTCTACCGCTGCGAGAACGTCAAGCTGATGGATCTGCACATTTTTGCGCCCGTCGCGCCCGTAAAGGCACCCAGCAGCGATGCTGTCGACATTGACGTGTGCCGCAACGTACTCATAAAGGGCTGCTACATAGAGGTGAACGATGACGGTGTGGCGCTGAAGGGCGGCAAGGGTCCCTATGCCGACCAGGCTCCCGAAAACGGCAGCAACGAAAACATCGTTCTGGAAGACTGCACCTACGGATTCTGCCACGGTGTGCTTACCTGCGGCAGCGAATCCGTCCACAACCGCAACATTGTGGTGCGCCGCTGTCAGCTTATAAAGGCCAACCGCCTGCTGTGGCTCAAGATGCGGCCCGACACCCCTCAGCTGTACGAATACATATTGGTGGAAGACATCACCGGGCAGGCCGACAACTTCCTTTACATCCGTCCCTGGACCCAGTTCTTCGATCTGCAGGGCCGCAAGGACATTCCCAAGTCCTATGCACGCAACATATGCCTGCGCCGCATCAACCTGGACTGCCAGCGCTACTTCAACGTGGAGGGCTCCGACCAATACGACCTTTCCGACTTTCGCTTTGAACAGGTGGACGTGCGGGCACAGGACCAAAGCTGCGACGCCTCGCTCATCCGGAACTTTATTATTGAATAGAACCGGACCAGTTCTGTTAGTTCTAAAATAATATATTGAATAATAAGTAGTTACAATTTACCATATAGAAGTTATGTCTCAGAAAAGAACCGAGGAAATCACCTGCCCGAAATGCGGTGCCAAAGGGCCCTTCACCGTCTGGGACAGCGTAAACGTGGAAGACAGTCCGTCCCTGCGCGGGCAACTGATGGACGAATCGATTTTTGTCTGGACCTGCCCCGACTGCGGCCATACCGTGTACGTGACTTTCAGCACGCTGTATCACGACAGCACCAACCAGTTCCTGCTGTTCTTCGACCACAAGACCGGCGACAAGGACATTGAGGACAGTCCCTTTCCCGACGGCGAAGCCTTCGAACAGTTCAACAAGACCTACCGGCTGCGCTTCGTACACGGTATCAACAACCTCAAGGAGAAGATTTTCATCTTTGAGGAAGGGCTGAACGACATTGTCATAGAACTCCTCAAATACTTCATCCGCAACGGCATCATTGCCATACAGCAAGGCGACGGCGAGGAAAAAGGCCAGCCCATTCCGGGCAACTACTTCATAGGCCGGGCCATTTACTTTACCCAGATGAGCGCCGACGGCGAACAGCTGATATTCTCCATTGCCCGCCCCCGCGGCGGCGTGGAGTCGCATTTTGCCCTGAGCATGGACCTGTACAGCCAGTGCTTGCAGAAACTGGCGCTGGACAAACGGTTCAAGGAAGATCGGAATTCCATCAAGAACGTGTGTTATGAATGGGTGGAAGCCCATCTGAAAACTCCTGTCTAAGAATCATGATCCAAACCGACCTCTGCCGGTTGCTCGGCATCGAATATCCCGTTTTCCAAGGAGGCATGGCCTGGGTGGCCGATGCCCGCCTGGCTGCCGCCGTATCCAACGCGGGCGGACTGGGCATTGTTTCGGCCATCAACACCGACACCGAAGCCGTGCGGCAGGAAGTGCGGCTGTGCCGCCGGCTCACCGACAAGCCATTCGCCCTGAACCTGATGCTGATGGCGCCCAACGCCGACGAAATTGCCCGTCTGGTGGTGGAAGAAGCGGTGCCCATCGTAACCACCGGCGCCGGATTACCCGCCAAATATATGGGAGCCTGGCTGCAGGCCGGCGTCAAGGTGATTCCCGTCGTGGGGGCCGTGGCCACCGCCCTTCGCGTGGAGCGGATGGGGGCCTGTGCCGTGGTGGCCGAGGGCTGCGAGTCGGGCGGCCACGTAGGCGAAATGAACACAATGGCTCTGGTGCCCCAGGTGGTGGATGCCC
>R17__coassemble_718_pt1 | contig 12991 bp, 10 predicted proteins | sample R17__metabat2_high_PE_026 | metagenome-assembled genome bin R17
CCACCGTCAACCTGTATTACTACAAGCTGAACGATTACGACTACGTGCCCGAAGGCACCGATATCCACATCACCGACGGTTCCCAGGGGCAGTTCAACTGGAACGCCCGGCTCATTGCCAACGCTATGCTGCCCAAGGACTGGAGCCTGCAGGTGCGCGGCGACTACCGGGCCAAGACCATCATAGCCCAGGGCTACCGGCTGCCCACCTATCGTATGGACGTAGGCGTGCGCAAATCCTTCGGGCCCTGGGCCGTCAACCTGAACGTGCGCGATGCCCTGAACAGCTTCAAGTTCCGCAACCACACCTCGGGCACGGGCTACACCCAGGATGCCCAGTTCTGGCACGGCGGCCGGCGGGCGATGCTCACCCTCAGCTACAGTTTCGGAAATATGAAGCCCCAGCCCAAGAAGGGCGAACACGGCGACGATTCCGAAGGCAGCAGCGGCTACGATTCCTATTCGGGCGGCAGCGAGGAATAAGCCCCGAAATCAATCAAGACAGGACGGGAGGAGGAACCAATTCCCCTCCCGTCTTGTTTTCCCCCGTCACCGATGCCAAGGCCATACAACCGGACAATCGCGGCTCCGGCAAGTCGCCAAGGCACAAAAAAACTCTCCGCAACCAGGGCCTTCAGCCCGGCCATATCGGCCGAGAGTCGCCAAGGCACAAAAAAACTCTCCGCAACCCCAAGGCTGCGGAGAGTCCGTTTTCTATAGCAAAGAATCTTATTTGCTCAGCGAAGTGGCCACGTCGACGGCCACGGCCACGGTGCAACCCACCATCGGGTTGTTGCCGATGCCCAGGAAACCCATCATCTCCACGTGGGCAGGCACGCTCGACGAACCGGCAAACTGGGCGTCGGAATGCATACGGCCCATCGTGTCGGTCATACCGTAAGAGGCGGGACCGGCGGCCATGTTGTCGGGGTGCAAGGTACGGCCCGTACCACCGCCCGAAGCCACGCTGAAATAGGGCTTGCCGGCCAGGATGCGTTCCTTCTTGTAGGTTCCGGCCACCGGGTGCTGGAAGCGGGTGGGATTGGTGGAGTTGCCCGTGATGGACACGTCCACGCCCTCGTGCCACATAATGGCCACGCCCTCGCGCACGTCGTCGGCACCGTAGCAGCGCACTTTGGCGCGGGGACCGTCGCTGTAGGCGATCTCGCGGACAATCCTAAGCTCGCCGGTGAAGTAGTCGAACTCGGTCTGCACATAGGTGAAACCGTTTATGCGGCTGATAATCTGGGCGGCATCCTTTCCCAGACCGTTCAGGATGCAGCGGAGAGGCTCCTTGCGCACCTTGTCGGCCTTGGCGGCAATCTTGATGGCACCTTCGGCGGCAGCGAAGCTCTCGTGGCCGGCCAGGAAGGCAAAGCACTTGGTTTCCTCGCGGAGCAGACGGGCGGCCAGGTTGCCGTGTCCCAGACCCACTTTGCGGTCGTCGGCCACGGAACCGGGAATGCAGAAGGCCTGCAGCCCTTCGCCGATGGCTTCGGCGGCGTCGGCAGCGTTCTTGCAGCCTTTCTTCAGGGCGATGGCGGCACCCACCACATAAGCCCACTTGGCGTTCTCGAAGCAGATGGGCTGCGTCTCTTCACAGGTTTTGTAAGGATCGATACCGGCCTGGTCGCAAATGGCGTTGGCTTCTTCGATGTCCTTGATGCCATATTGGTTCAGGACGGCCATAATCTGCTTGATGCGGCGGTCCTGGCTTTCGAATTTGACTTCTCTGATCATAGTTGTATCCTCCTTAGATTATTCGTGACGCGGGTCGATTTTTCTCACAGCACCGGCTTCGGGGGTGACGCGGCCGTAGGTGCCGGTTACCTTCTTGAGGGCTTCGTTGGCGTCGGTGCCCTTCTTTATCTCTTCCATAAATTTGCCCATATGGACGAACTCGTATCCGCAGATCTCGTCGTTCTTGTCCAGGAAGATGTTCTTGATGTAGCCTTCGGCCATTTCCAGATAGCGGGGACCCTTGGCCAGCGTGCCGTAGAGCGTACCCACCTGGCTGCGCAGGCCCTTGCCCAGGTCTTCCAGACCGGCGCCCACGGTAAGGCCGCCCTCGGAGAAGGCGCTCTGGGTGCGTCCGTAGACAATCTGCAGGAACAGCTCGCGCATAGCGGTGTTGATGGCGTCGCACACCAGGTCGGTGTTCAAGGCCTCCAGAAGGGTTTTGCCGGGAAGGATTTCGGCGGCCATAGCGGCGCTGTGAGTCATACCCGAGCAACCCAGGGTTTCGACCAGGGCTTCGACGATGATGCCGTCCTTGACGTTGAGCGACAGCTTGCAGGCGCCCTGCTGGGGAGCGCACCAGCCAATGCCGTGGGTAAAGCCCGACACATCCTTGATTTCCTTCGATTTTACCCATTTGCCCTCTTCGGGAATGGGAGCGGGACCGTGGTTCGGGCCCTTCTTGACGCAACACATCTGTTGCACTTCTTTCGTGTAAACCATTTTTAAACGATTATTAGTAAAACAGTTGAATGTTTTTTTGACTTGGGCGGCCCTATCGGACGCCGAGCGGCAAAAGTAGTTTAAAAAAGCGAATGCGCCCTTAATTGGCGGGCTATTTTTAGTGAATCTGCCGGATTTTATGTACGTTTGCCACCGTTTTTCAGAAACCCTAAATATTTTGATTTACCATATGGAAAAGAGTGCATTGCAAATGGCGCGCGCTGCCTACCAGCCCAAGATGCCGGTGGCCCTGAAAGGCGCTGTCAAGATTGTCGAAGGCGAGCCCACCCAGTCGGTGGCCGACCAGGAAGAAATCCAGAAACTGTTCCCCAACACCTACGGAATGCCCTACCTGCATTTCGAACCCGCCGAAAAAGGGCAGAAATATGCTCCGATGAACGTCGGTGTCATCCTGTCGGGCGGCCAGGCCCCCGGCGGCCACAACGTCATCTCCGGCCTGTTCGACGGCCTTAAGAAACTCAATCCCGAAAACCGGCTCTACGGATTCCTGCTGGGCCCCGGCGGCCTGGTAGACCACAACTATATGGAACTCACGGCCGACATCATCGACGAATACCGCAACACCGGCGGCTTCGACATCATCGGCTCGGGCCGCACCAAGCTGGAAAAGAAAGACCAGTTCGACAAGGGACTGGAGATTCTGCAGGCCCTCGACATCAAGGCCCTGGTAATCATCGGCGGCGACGACTCCAACACCAATGCCTGCGTGCTGGCCGAATACTACAAGGCCATCGGTGCCGGCGTGCAGGTGATAGGCTGCCCCAAGACCATCGACGGCGACCTTAAGAACAGCGAGATAGAAGCTTCCTTCGGATTCGATACCGCCACCAAGGTGTACAGCGAGGTCATCGGCAACATTATGCGCGACTGCAACTCGGCCAAGAAATACTGGCACTTCATCAAGCTGATGGGCCGCTCGGCCAGCCACGTCACCCTGGAATGCGCCCTGCAGACCCATCCCAACATCACCCTTATCGGCGAGGAAGTCGAGGCCAAGAACCAGACCCTGGACGACATCGTCACCTACATTGCCGAGGCCGTGACCGACCGCGCCAACCTGGGTATGAACTACGGTGTGGTGCTGGTACCCGAAGGCCTCATCGAATTCATCCCGGCCATCAAGAAGCTCATATCCGAGCTGAACGATATGCTGGCCGCCAACCAGAAAGACTTCGACCTGGTGAGCGACGACCACAAGATAGACTACGTGCTGGCCCACCTCTCGGACGAGAACGCCGCCATTTTCCGCAGCCTGCCCCTGAGCGTGAGCCGTCAGCTGGCCCTGGAGCGCGACCCCCACGGCAACGTGCAGGTATCGCTCATCGAGACCGAGCAGCTGCTGGCCGAAATGGTCGGCAAAAAGCTGGCCGAATGGAAAAAGGACGGCATCTACACCGGCAAGTTCGCCACCCAGCACCACTTCTTCGGCTACGAGGGCCGCTGCGCCGCTCCGTCCAACTGGGATGCCGACTACTGCTACAGCCTGGGCTACAACGCCTCGATGCTTATCGGCGCGGGCAAGACCGGCTATATGTCGTCCATCAAGAACACCTTCAAGCCCGTCGACGAATGGGTGGCCGGCGGCATACCCATCACGATGATGATGAATATGGAAAAGCGCAACGGCGAAATGAAGCCCGTCATACGCAAGGCCCTGGTGGAACTGTCGGGAGCCCCCTACAAATACTTCGTGCGCAAGCGCACCGAATGGGCCCGCAACACCTCGTTCGTGTATCCCGGTCCCATCCAGTACTTCGGTCCGACGGAAGTGTGCGACCGTCCCACCATTACCCTCAAACTGGAATCGGAAGGCCCCCAGAAATAAGCGCGGCGCCCCCGAAGCGGCAGTGAAACCTTTTTTACACAGAATATGGAAAAGCAAAAGAACAGTCTCAAGAGCACCATCGCCGTGTCTCTGACCAACTATCTGGATGCCGGTGCCATCGTGGCCGGTGCCAGCGGTCTCACTCTCTGGAAAAGCTATCTCGGCCTTACCGAAATGCACCTGGGCTGGCTCAACTTTATCAGTGCCAACTGCCTGGGCGCGGCTCTCGGCGCCATCATAGGCGGATTCCTGGCCGACCGTTACGGCCGCAAGTTCATCTACACCTACAACCTGCTGGTGTATATGCTGGGCGTGCTGCTGGTTATGTGCAGCGTCAGTTTCCCGATGCTGCTGGCCGGATTCCTGGTGACCGGCATATCGGTGGGCATAGGCGTCCCGGCCTCGTGGACCTACATTTCCGAAAGTTCCGAAATAGGCAACCGCGGCCGCAACATCTGTATTTCGCAGATGTCGTGGGGCATCGGGCCTATGATCATCCTGCTGTTGGGTATGTTCTTCGCTCCCGACGGATACCTGTTCGGCTGGGTCCAGAAACTGGCGGCCCTCATCGGCGGCAGCGGCCTGGCGCCCGAAGCCGTGAACGTGTTCAGTTCGCGCGTGGTGTTCTTCTCGCTGTTCATCGTGGCATTCATCGCCTGGAACCTGCAGCGCAACCTGGAGGAAAGCAGTGAATGGAAGGCCAGCAAGGAATCCGAGCAGGCCAAGGGCGAACAGGGCGGACTGCTGCACGCCTTCGGGGTGCTGTTCTCCAACAAGAAGGCCGTCAAGACCGTCTGCTTCCTGGCCGGCATCTACCTTACCTGGAACCTGGTGGCTTCCGTGATGGGCTTCTTCCAGCCCCACATCTACGAGACGGCCGGCGGCGTCACCAACGAGCAGGCCAACTGGATGAACTTTATCCAGTGGGCCATCATCGTGGCCACCACCTTTGTCACCTCCAAGCTCATCGACCGCGTCAGCCACAAATTCATCTACATCCTGGGCCTGCTGTTTGCCCTCAGCGCCTGGCTCATCATTGTGACGGTGGGCGTGAACGGCCGCGCCGGACTCTGGCTGTTTGCCATCCTCTGGGGTATCGAAGGCGGTATGTCGGTGCAGGTGTTCTACGCCCTCTGGGGCTCCGAGCTGTTCCCGGCCAAGTTCCGTGCCGGCGCCCAGGGCATTATGTTCTTCATCGTGCGCGGCCTGTCGGCCGTCTGGGGACTGGTGTTCACCTCCATCTACGGCGAAAACGGCGAAGGCTTCAAGATTGCGGCTTTCTGTATGATTGCCCTGCTGCTCATCTCGCTGGTGGTGGGCGTGATCGGTTGCCCCCAGACCCGCGGCAAATCGCTCGAGCAGATTACCAAGGAACGCTACGGCGACAACTATTGATTCCGTCACTACCCTTTTTTGACCTTTGAAGAGGGTGACTTAAAAGTCGACAAGGCTTTTAGTCACCTTCTTCTTGTTTAGGGGTCCTTCCTCGGTAATTTCAACCGGAACGGGCACGTCGGAGTGGTAAATCCTTTTTAGTCGGTCTCTTTTTACTAATTTTGGGCCTCGGCAGCGACACAGCCCCATCGGTAAACCGGGAACTCGCTTCTGCAGGGGCGCACGGCGGCCAAATCATTAACACCCTACCCATCAATTTTATAATATGAAGAGCGGAAAAACAGAACAGAGAGCAACAACCAATTCCACGAACCAGGCCAAATGGATATGGTATCCAGGCGATTTGGAAATATGGCTGGGCAACCGCTTCAACAACCGCCGCACGGAACGCGGCGCCAAATTTCCTCCGTTCTGGAAGCAGGACAGCCACTGGATTACCGTGGAATTCTCCAAGTCGTTCTGTCTGAAAAAGGCCGAGACCATCCGGATATGGGCCGAAGGCAGCTACAACCTGATGCTCGACGGCAAACTGCAGTTCGGCCAGCCCGCCACGCTGCACTTGCCCGCCGGCGAGCACCGGATTAACCTGAAGGTGCACAACCTGCAGACGCCGCCTGCCCTGCTCGTTCAAGGAAATTCGCTGGCGACGGATGCCTCGTGGCTGGCCACCTACGAAGACAAGATCTGGATAGACGAAAACGGCGTGTCGCACGGTTCGGGAATCTACGTTCCCGCCGCCTGCGGCAGCTTCGATTCGCCCAAGGCCGGCCCGTCCAGCTTTGCACTGGCCCGCACCCCTATGGAGGCCGTGTCGGAAATGCCCGTTCCCGGCCGTCCCAAGGCCCGGCTCTTCGATTTCGGCCGCGAGACGATGGGCTATCTGGTGCTGGAAAACATCCGTGGCCGCGGACAGGTGGACATCTATTACGGCGAAAGCGCCGAAGAAGCCCTCGACAGCGAGCATTGCGAAACCCTGGACAAGTTCTCCCTGGATTTGGATGCCCGCCGCCAGGGAACCATCACCGACCTCGCCGCCTCCACCACCGAACACTGGTACGGGGAATCCACGGTCCCGGCACTCGGCAACAAGCCCGAATCCTTTGTCTTGCCCGAAAGCAAGGCCTTCCGCTACATCTGCGTGGAAACCACGCGCACGGCCCACTTCAAGACGGCCTCGCTCCAATTCGAATACCTGCCGCAGGAACCGGCCCGCAGCGGTTCGTTCCGTTGCAGCGACGAGGAACTGAACCGCATCTGGGACGTGTCGGCCTACACGCTCGACCTTACCACCCGCGAGTTTTTTATGGACGGCATAAAGCGCGACCGCTGGACCTGGAGCGGCGACGCCATACAGTCGTACCTGATGAACTACTATCTCCGCTTCGACCTGGAAACGGTAAAGCGCACCATACGCCAGCTGCGCGGCAAGGATCCGGTGACGGCCCACGTGAACACCATTATGGACTACAGCTTCTACTGGTTCCAGTCGGTGCTCGACTACTACCGCTACTCGGGCGACATTGCCTTTGTGCGCGAAATGTATCCACGGATGGCCACTCTGATGGACTATTGCCTGGGACGCGCGCTGCCCGACGGCACTCCCCGCGAACACTATGCCGGCTGTCCGGTGGGAGGCCTTATGGAAGGCCGGCCCGACGACTGGATATTCGTGGACTGGGTAGACTTTCCGATGCACAAGCGCAGCGTTATGAGCTTTGAGCAGCTGCTGTTTGCCAAGAGTCTGGAAACGATGGCCGTCTGCGCCGAACTGCTGCGCGACCATCCGCTGGACAAGGCGCCCCAGGGATCGCTTCCCGTCGAACGCTACGCCGCCGACGCCCGGGAATTCCGCCGCCGCTTTGCCCAGGTGCGCGAACACACCGACCGAAGTTTCTGGGACGACAGCCGGAAGGCCTATCTGCACAACATCGAGGAAGGCCGTCTGAACCCGATGGTAACCAAATTCCCCAATATGATGGCCGTTATTTTCGGCTATGCCGACGCCGCGCGCAGCCGGGAAATCCGGGAGCACGTACTGCTCAACCCCGACGTGGAACCCATCACCACTCCCTATATGCGCTTTTACGAGCTGGAAGCCCTCTGCGCCCTGGGAATGCAAGACTTCGTACTGGGGGAAATGAAGTCCTACTGGGGCGGAATGCTGCAGCAGGGAGCCACCACGTTCTGGGAGAAATACATTCCTTCCGAACAGGGCCGCGAGCATCTACAGATGTACGGCCGGCCCTACGGAAAAAGTCTGTGCCACGCCTGGGGCGCCTCGCCCATTTACCTGATTGGCAAATATTTCCTGGGGGTGCGTCCCTTGGAACCCGGCTACGACATCGTGGAAATACGCCCCGTCGCGGGCGGCCTGGAATGGATGGAAGGCAGCGTCCCCACACCCAAGGGGCTCATAAAGCTGCGCCTGGAATCCGACAAACTGCAGCTGCAGCTTCCCTGCCTGAAGGCCGTGGTGACACTGCCGGCCGGCAAACGGCCGGTTTTGGCCGCCGACAGCCGTATGCAAACCGGGCAGCTGGCCGACGGCACTTGGCAGCTGCGGTCGGAAGGTGCCGTAGACGAAACCATCGGACTGATGGCCGAATAGAACCGTCGGGTGTTGCAAATAGTAAAAGCGCATACTATCTTTGCGCCCACTAATTAGTAAACGCATTTACCATTATGAACGGATTCAACATCAACGGCATCCAGCAAGTAGGCGTGGGTACCACGGATTTCCGCCAGTCCTGGGACTGGTACATAGAGCATTTCGGATTTGACATCAAGATATTGGAAGACGACACGGTGGCCGAGCGTATGCTCCCCTACACCGGCGGCCGTCCCCAGAAACGTCACGCCTGCATCACCGTCAACCTGAACGGCGGCGGCGGACTGGAAATATGGCAGTATTCCGACCGTCAGCCCCAGGATCCCACACAGCGGGTGCTCATTGGCGACCTGGGCGTGTTTGCCGCCAAAATCCACTGCCGCGACGTGGCCCACTTCCGCAAGCAGCTGCTCCGCCAAGGCCTGCGGCCCAGCGAGGTGGCCCCGACGCCCTCGGGCCAGAAGGTGTTCTACGTAACCGATCTGTTCGGCAACCTGCTCCAGGTGGCCGAAGACTCCTATACCTTTGTGCGCCAGGCAAAACCGGTAGGCGGCGTCGCGGGCGCCATTACCGGCGTGTCGGATATGGAGAAATCCATTGCCTTCTACCGCGACCTGTTGGGCTACGACACCGTCGAGTACGATGTTTCCGGCATCCAGGCCGACTGGAAAGACTATCCCGGCGGCGGACAGTCCTACCGCCGCGTACTGCTGGGCCGTTCGCAAAAGCCGTCCGGCGCCTTCAGCGGGCTGCTGGGACCGCACTGCATCGAACTGGTGCAGGCCTTGGACCGTAAGCCCAAGAAAATCTACGAAGGCCGCTACTGGGGCGATCCCGGATTCATACAGGTGTGCTACGACGTTAGCGGAATGGACGCCTTCGCCAAGCATTGCGCCGCGTTGGGGCATCCCTTCACCGTCGACAGCTGTCCCGACGGCGAAATATTCGATATGGGCGAGGCCTCGGGCCGGTTCACCTACGTGGAAGACCCCGACGGTTCGCTGATTGAATTCGTCGAAACCTACCAGGTGCCCATTGCCAAAAAGCTGAGACTGGTGATAGATATGAAAAAACGCCGGCCCGACAAAACCCTGCCCAAAATCCTGTTCCGGGCGATGGGTCTGGTGTCGCGTCAGCCCAAACCCGGAAAAAAATGAACACGCCCACCGTTTGGATAACCGGGGCCTCGTCCGGCATAGGAGAGGCCTGCGCCTGCCGATATGCCCGACAGGGCTGCCGCTTGGTATTGACTTCGTCCACCGAGGATTCGCTCCGGAAAGCGGCCGAGAAGTGCCGCCGGCTGGGCGCTGCCGATGTCTGCGCCCTGCCCTACGACCTGTCCGACCCCGAAGGCATCGAGCGCCTGGCCACCAGGGCCTGGAATGCCTTCGACGGCGTCGACATCCTGTTCTGCAACGCCGGTCTGAGCCAACGCACCGGCGTCGAAGACACGCCTATGCCTATGGTGCGTCGCCTGATGGAAGTGAACTTTTTTGCCCCGGCGGCCATTGCCAAGGCACTGCTGCCCCGGATGGTCCAGCACGGCGGCGGACGAATAGCCGTCACCACCTCCATTGCCGGGCGTTTCGGATTCCCGCTGCGCTGCGCCTACAGCGCCTCGAAACACGCTTTATACGGATTTTTCGAAACCCTGCGCGCCGAATACGGCCGCCAAGGCATTTCGGTGACGATGGTGTGCCCGGGACGAGTCCGTACGCGCATATCGTTCAACGCGCTGGAAAAAGACGGCTCGCGCCACGGAGTGATGGACCCTGGCCAGGACGCCGGGCTGTCGGCCGAAAAAGCGGCCCGCCAGATTGTCCGGGCCATTGAGCGGCGGCGCTACGAGGTATTGGTGGGGCGCGGCGAACTGCTTATGGTTTATCTGAAACGCTTCCTGCCGGGACTCTGCACCCGGCTGGCCGCCCGCATCAAGCCGATGTAATACCGGCGGGAAGCGGCGGTTCCCTGGTTTTGGCGGGCAGCGGCCGCCCAATGCGAAACAGGGGTTATCGCGCGTCCATATTGCGCGTTATCTTGCCGAGCGTTTCCAGGAAGGCGCGCAGTTCGTCTTCGGGAATTCCCTGCAGGATGTCGTCCAGCATCGAAATGCCTTTTTCCTTGGTCTGCTGCTTCATTTCCTCGGCCTTGTGCGTCAGCACCACGCGGTTGGAGCGGCGGTCGTCGGGATTGCGGCGACGTTCCACCAACTGCTTTTTTTCCAGCCCGTCCACAAAGCGGGTGACGGAATTCTTGTCCTTGTGCATAGCGTCGGCCAGCTGCTGCTGCGACATAGAACCGTTGTTCCACAGCAGGTCTATGAGCAGGAACTGCTCGGGAGTAAGGTCCACTTCCTGCTGACGCAGGGCCATAGCGGTATATTGTTTGAGCCGGCAGGCCGCCAGATTCAGATAAACGGCAAATTCCTTGGAGAGTAACATCGGGGCTGTTTTTTGCGCGGCAAATATGGCAAATAAATTCTACTTTTGCGCCGATTGGCCCAAGCTAATGCCAACGTTTGCCAAACCAGCCGGAAATCCGCCCGGGAAACGCCCCGGCTCCAGGGTATTCCGGTCTTCGGACGGCATAGGACGGACGACATAGTCTAAAAAGTATTCTCAATGAAAAAGAGCGAAACCGTTGTCTGGTGCATCGTGCTCGTGCTGCTCGGGTGCTTTATGCATATGGCCCACGAGATGAGTTTTTACCAGCCCTGGATGGGCTATGTCTTTCCCGCCAACGAATGTGCGTGGGAACATATGAAAATGGTGTTCTACCCGCTTCTGCTGCTGGCCATTGTGGCCGGCTTGCGGCAACGGAATCCCGGCGCCTTCTCGGCCCTGGTGTGGACGGGCGTGGTGGCCATTCCCGTGCAGCTTATCCTGTTCTATGTCTACTGGCCGTTCACCCGGCATTCCATCCTTATAGTCGACATCATTGCCTACGTGGTGATGCTGACGGCCGCCGTCGTCCTGGGGAACCGCTGGCGCGACCAACTCCTCTTCCGCCGTTCGTGGAAGTGGGCCGCCGTGGCAGCCGTGCTGGTCTGCGGCCTTATGACCTGGCTCACCGCCTGCCCCGGCAAGAACTTCCTGTTCTGGGAGTAAGCCACGGCTGGGAAAGCTCCTTCAAGGAAGAGCACCAATTTCTGTGGTGTCTGCTCCCAGCATCTCGCTGACGAACTTCCGCACCTACGCGAAGAGCACCAATTTCTGTGGCGTCTGTTCTCTGTCGATCTTCAACTTTTCCTGCAGGTTCATTGTATTGCTTATTTTTAGCTGCGCGACTCGGGATAGTCCAAGCAAGCTCGGCCTCTCCGCTCGCTGCTCCATCGGTTCCTCCTTGCGGCTCGGCATAGCCCAAGCAAGCTTGGACTCTGCTCTCGCTCGCTGCGTCGGTTAAATAAATTTGAATAAATTAAATAATTGAATTTTTATTCTGTGACCGGACGAACACTCTGACCGTAGTAGCGGCCGCCGCCGCCCACGTAGTGGTAGTCGCTGTCGAAGCTCAAGTACCACGCGCTGCCGGAGCCGCTCCCGTCGAGCGATGACGACCAGTAGTAACCGTACTCGCCCGCGCCGCTGAGCGAACTCTCGCCGCGGCAACCGGCAGCGGGCAGGAAAATCGAGTTCCCGTTCCTGTTGCTCGTTACCTTGTAGCCGTTCACGCCATTCTGCGTAGTCCAGGTCCAGGTACAGTTGTTATACAATTCCACAAACTCCTCGTCGGTGGGCATCCGCCAGTTGCCGCCCCAATTGGCTCGTGCCGCGTCGTCGGAGAGTTCAAGGACCGTCTTGCCGTCTCCTGTAAATGTACCATTGCTATACCAGCAAGCAGAAGTCTGACCATCGGCAAACTGATACTTGTTAACATATTTCCAAGAGGACTGGCCCGTTGTCATCCATTGGTAGGTGCTCCAATCATAACTGTTCTTTGGCTCCGTCTCACCCCACGCAAAGTAATCGCCGTAATCCTCGGGGCTGCTGGCACCGACATTGCAAGTGGCCCATTTCACGGACAGGCCCAGGTCGACGGCTTCGGCTACGACAGAAACAGAAGCGGTGGTAAACGACATCTCTTCGCCATAGTATTCCGTTGTGGTAGTTGAGCCAATCAAAGCCTTTACGTACGCCCGGAAATAATACTGTGTCTCAGAGCGGAGTCCATCTATCATAATATTGATTTCCGTGCCGTTGGTGAGGTTGTCGGTGCGGACAAGGGTGCCGTTCGCGGAATTGACGTCGGGCGTGGTCGAATAGACGAAACCGATGGTCTCCCAGTCCAATATATCGTCTGTCTTGTTTGCGTAGCCCCTGAGGGTTGCCGAGTGGGCGGTGACGTCAATGGCATCACGAGTAACAACGGCCTTGGCCGGGTTGTTCGGAACCGATTCGTTGTCGTTATCGCAGGAAGACAAACACGTTGCTGTCATCAGGGCGACAGCTGCCACCATCAGAATGAATTTCTTCATAAGATTCGGTTTTTGAAGTTAGCTATATGGTTTTAAAGATATTTCCATTAAGGGATTCGCCGACACACAGAAAAGCCCGCTACGAGTCGTCAGCAATTGACTTCCCATAGCAGGCATTGTTATATAACTTGTTGATTATCCGCGAATTGCGGCCGCCCCGGGGGGGGGGGGGGGGGGGGGGGGGGGGGGGGGGGGGGGGGGGGGGGGGG
>R17__coassemble_719_pt1 | contig 12977 bp, 7 predicted proteins | sample R17__metabat2_high_PE_026 | metagenome-assembled genome bin R17
ACACCTTGAATTATACAACCTCCTGATCCAAAAAAACGCCAGAAACACCCCTTGAATCTCGCGTACTCCGGAACCAAAAAAACGCCAGAAACACCCCTTGAATCTCGCGGACTCCGGAACCAAAAAACATCAAGTGTCTTTTTAGGGAGGACCGGCACAATTCCGGCCGATTTACGTATTTTTGCGCCATCAAAAAACAAGCCCTTACTATGAACAAGCAACTTCCCCTGAACCCCAACCGGCTGGTTCGATACCTGCAGAAGCCGGCCGCCGAATTCACCCGCGAAGACATTGTCCGCTACTGCGAGGAAAATGCCGTGGAATTCATCAACTTCCATTACTGCGGATGGGACGGCCGCCTGAAAACCCTGAACTTTGTCATTGGCAGCCGCGAGCACCTGGAAAGCATCCTGTCGGCCGGCGAGCGCGTGGACGGCAGCAGCCTGTTCCCCTTCGTGGAAGCCGGTAAGAGCGACCTGTACGTGGTGCCCAAATACCGCACCGCCTTCCTGAATCCCTTTACCGAAGTGCCCACGGTAGACCTGCTCTGCTCGTTCTACAACCGCGACGGCGAACCCTTTGCCAGCTCGCCCGAATACATTCTCAAGAAAGCCCACCGCGCCCTTCAGGAAACCGGCCTGGCCGACGAGTTCCAGACAATGGGCGAACTGGAATACTACGTGATAGCCGAAGCCGACAGCCTCTACCCCGTTCCCGACCAGAAGGGCTACCACGAGAGCGCTCCCTTCAACAAATTCACCGAATACCGCACCGAGGCGATGCGCCTTATTGCCCAGGCCGGCGGCCAGATAAAATACGGCCATTCCGAGGTGGGCAACTTTACCCTGGACGGCAAGATTTACGAACAGAACGAGATAGAATTCCTGCCGGTGAACGTGGAAGAGGCGGCCGACCAGCTGGTGGTGGCCAAGTGGATTATGCGCCAGCTGGCCTACCAGTACGGCGTCACCATTACCTTCGCTCCCAAGATTACCACCGGAAAGGCCGGCAGCGGCCTGCACGTGCACTGCAAACTGTGCAAGGGTGGCCGCAGCCTTATGGTAAAGGACGGCCGGCTCACCGACGAATGCCGCCGGGCCATTGCCGGGCTGATGATGGCCGGCACCTCGCTGCCCGCCTTCGGCAATCCCAATCCCGTGTCGTTTATGCGCCTGGTGCCCCACCAGGAAGCGCCCACCTCGCTGTGCTGGTCGTTCTCGAACCGCAGCGCCCTGGTGCGCGTGCCGCTGGGCTGGATAAACAACGGCCGCGATATGGCCGCCCACTGCAATCCGCTGGAAAAGCCTTCGGGCAAGGACTTCAGCGAAAAGCAGACCTTTGAATGGCGGGCCTCCGACGGTTGCGCCGACATCTACCTGCTGATGGCCGCCATCACCGTGGCCGTGCGGCACGGGCTGGAGTCGCCCCAGGCATTGGAGGTGGCCGAAAAGACCTACGTGGGTGTGAACATCCACGACGAGAAGAACAAGGCCCTGCAGGAATCCCTGGAGCAGTTGCCCGCCTGTTGCGTGGACGCGGCCGCCGAGCTGGACAAGGACCGCGACATCTACCTGGCCAAGGGGGTGTTTCCGGCCGACATCCTGGACTGGCTCATCGAATACCTCAAGGCCTTCGACGACACCCGGCTCAGGGCCTCGCTTACGCCGGAAGCCCTGCTCAAGCTGGTGGAGGAAAACCTTCACGTCGGATAAGGCCCCTTCAGGAACCGGGGCGGCGAAACGTCCGGAACGGGACCTTCAAAAATGCCCGCCACGGGAAATTGAACGCTGAAAATGCTGACAACAATGAATCATCTGCTGAAACTTGCCGCGCTGGGGCTGTGCCTGAGCGCTCTCCTGCCCCTGGCAGCCCAACTGTCGGAATACGACCTGAACGCGCCCTTCGGATGGGCCAACTGCAGTTCGCTCAGCTCGGGCGACAGCTACACCGTAACCGGCGGCGGCAACGGCAGTTCCGTCACCCTGAAATCCAACGGCGGCGATATGAAAAGCGCCATTGCCGATGCCATAAAGAAATACAGCGTGGTGGTGCTCGACGGCAGCGCGGGCGATTTTACCGTGTCGTCCATCATAGAACTGAAAAACCTGCAGAACAAGACCATCGTGGGCATAAACGGCGCCCGGCTGTGCACCCAATGGTACGTCACCGACGAAATCCGCCAGCTGCTCGACGACAACAACGTGAAAAGCCTGAGTACCAGCAGCGGGACGGGCGGTACGCTGAGCAACGGCAGCAGCATCGACGAGGCCCGCGAACTGAAGACGCGCCAGCTGATTATCGACTACACCGGCGATTCCAAGGAAAGCCACCGCAAGGCGGGCATCTTCTATGTGAGCGGCTGCACCAACTTTGTGGTGCGCAACCTGGCCTTCGTGGGCCCCGGACCGGTGGACGTGGGCGGCTACGACCTGTTCACCTGCATAAACAAAACCACCCACCTGTGGGTGGACCACTGCAGCTTTTCCGACGGGCTGGACGGCAATTTCGACATTACCAACGAATCGGATTTCGTGACGGTGAGCTGGTGCCTATTCGAATACACCGACCGGGCCTACGACCATATGAACACCAATCTGGTGGGCAGCAGCGACAGCCGCACGGCCGACGAGGACAAACTCAACATCACCTTTTACGCCAATATCTGGGGCACCAAGTGCAACGCCCGTATGCCTATGGCGCGGTTCGGCACCATTCATTTGCTGAACAACTACTACAACTGCCCGGGCGCCGGCAACACGGTGAATCCGCGCAAGAATTCCGAATTCGTCATAGAAAGCAACTACTGGGCCAAGGGCGTCACCAAAATATTCTCGCAGAGCGGGGCCAAAGCCTGGGTGTGGAAGGGCGACAACCACTTTGCCGAAAACTACACGCCGTCCAGCCAGGGTAGCGTCAGCCTGCCTTATGCCTACCAGGGATTCAGCGCCGAGCTGGTGCCCGAAGTGCTCACCGCGGCCAACGGCGCCGGCCCCACCCTGTCCGACCCGCTCAAGACGGGCCGCGAAGACGCGCTGACGACGCCGGAGGCGCAGTCGCTCCGCCTGACAGGCAAGTATGTGTGCGGGCAGGGACTTATCGAAATCTATTCCCCGACGGGCATACGCGTGCTCCGGGGCACCGATCGCCTGAGTCTGGAATCGTTGCCTGCCGGTTGCTGGATTGTCCGCTGCGGCTCCGACTGCCTGAAACTGGTGCAGAAATAGACGGCTTTTCGGGAAACCACGGCGGCCGGGAACTACCGCAAAACCGGGAATTTCCGCAAAACAGCCGCCCGGACAAACGGCTATGGCCGGGAACGGTTCATTGGGCACCGGCCCGAATCAGAATTTGTTGATGGCGTCGATATAGGCCTCGACGGTGGCGGTGACAATGTCGGTGTCGCCGGCAAAGCCGTAGTAGCTCCGACCGCCGTATTCCACCTGCATATGCGCCTTGCCCGTATCGTCGCTGCCCCGGCTGATGGACTGGATAAGGAATTCCTGCATAGTCATTTCGTAGGGCACCAGTTTTTTGAGAGCCCTGACGGCGGCATCCACCGGGCCGTTTCCCTCGGACGAAGCCGTACGGATCTCGCCCGAAATGTCCAGCCCTAGCTCGGCAAAGGCCGGACGGTCCTTGCCCGAACTTACCTGCAGCGACTTTAGCCGGATGCGCCGGCCGGCGCTGCGTTCCTCGCCCACCAGGGCCAGGATGTCGTCGTCCTTGAGGAATTTCTTGCGGTCGGCCAGTTTGAGGAATTCCTCGTAGACGGCATCCATACGGGCCTTTTCCAAAGCCACGCCGTAGCGTTCCAGACGGTGTTTCAGGGCCGCCCGGCCGCTGCGGGCCGTCAGCAGGATGGAATCTTCGGAAAAGCCCACTTCCTTGGGGTCGATTATTTCGTAGGTGGAGCGACGTTTGAGCACGCCGTCCTGGTGGATTCCCGACGAATGGGCAAAGGCATTGCGCCCCACAATGGCCTTGTTGGGCTGCACGGGCATACTCATCAGGTGCGACACCAGATGGCTGGTGCGGGTGAGCAAAGGCGTATGGATGCCCGTTTCGAAACCCAGTCCGGGATGGCAGCGAAGCAGCATCGCCACCTCCTCGAGCGCCGTGTTGCCGGCCCGTTCCCCCACTCCGTTCACGGTTACTTCCACCTGACGCGCGCCGTGACGTATGCCGGCCAGGGTGTTGGCCGTGGCCAGTCCCAGATCGTTGTGGCAATGGGTAGACAGAACGACGTTTTCGATGCCCGGCACGCGGGTCATCAGATAGTCTATTTTGGCGCCGTATTCGTCGGGCAGGCAATAGCCGGTGGTGTCGGGAATGTTTACCACCGTGGCCCCGGCCCGGACGACGGCTTCCACCACGCGGGCCAGGTATTCGTTGTCGGTACGGCCGGCGTCCTCGGCGTAGAATTCCACCTCGGGCACCAGGCGACGGGCATACTTCACGGCCGCCACGGCTTGTTCCAGAATGGCTTCGCGGGAGGAATTGAATTTGTAGCGGATGTGTTCGTCGGAGGTGCCCAGGCCGGTCTGGATGCGTGGCCGTTTGGCAAACCTGAGCGATTCGGCGGCCAGGTCGATATCCTTGGGCAACGAACGGCTCAGAGCGCACAGCACGGGTTCCTCCACGGCCTTGGAAATGGCTTGTATGGAAGCGAAGTCGCCGGGACTTGACACCGGGAATCCGGCTTCGATGACGTCCACGCCCAGCGATTCCAGCGCGCGGGCCACCTGCACCTTCTCGACGGTGTTCAGCTGGCATCCGGGCACCTGTTCTCCGTCGCGGAGCGTCGTGTCGAACACATAGATCTTCTCGGCCATACTTATTTGAAAACGGCCGCGAAGGTAGTGCTTGCCCACTGCAAAAACAAAATGAATTTTGCTTTGCCGAGGCACAGCCTGCCTTCGCGGTATGATACAATCACAATAGCGCAACAGACAGCCTTCGCAGCGCCCCTATTCGTCCGTCGGGTCGGAAAGTTCCTGGTCCCAGTTGAACCACTTCACCTTGGCCGAAGCCACGCCTGCCACGCCCTTGCCCGGCCGCAGCCGGTAGTCGAAATGGGCCTTGCGCATAGCGCTGGAATAGGTGTAGTCCAAATTGGTAATCACGGCAAACACCACACCGTTGGCCGGCTGGTCTCCGCCCAGTTCCAGGGTGCCGCCGACGGCCTGGAAGGCCTCGCTGTAGACGGTCCTGCCATCGGCCGTGCGATAGCAGAGCGTGCAGTCCATATTGTTTCCCAGTGCATCGAAATACACCGTGACGGAAGACCCGTCCACCTTGAGCGGGATGATGTTGGCCCCGCTCCAGCCGGGCAGGGTGCGTTCTTCGGGCACCAGCCAGCCGGCCGAATCGGTGGTCTGCACGTAGGGCGTCATTTTCCAAGTCTCGCACTTCTCGCTGCCCTCGCTGGCCACTTTTTTGTTGAAATAGGAATTCTCGAGCTTGAGAAGGGCGGTGGTATAGGGTCCGAAGTCGGCCAGACACAGGCGCGTGCGGTATTCTCGGATAAGCCGGCGCACCTGGTCTTCGCCCAGCACGGACGTCAGCCCCGCGAGCACGTAGCCCTTGCAATGCTGCCAGATCCATTTGTGGGCATCGTCGCCCAGGGCCACTTCCAAAAACGTGGCGAAGAGCGAGGAATACTGTATGCCGCCCACGATGTTGCGCGAATCGCCCGTGGTACGGGCCGTCCAGTCGGGCGGGCCCCAGGTGCCGTCGGTACGCCAGCCGCCGTAGCACTCGATGGGAATGAAGGGAGCCAGCACCGTACCGGAACTGAGCCAGCCCAGGTCCACCGTCTCGTACTGGAAGTCGCCCCGGCGCAGGTTCATAGCCGTCTGCAGCCAGGTGTTGCAGCCCTCGTTGAACCAGCTGGCCTTCTTGCCGCCGGGCATCGACGAGAACAGGCAGTGGATGCCCTCGTGCGTCACGTTGTAGGTATGGTAGTCCTTGTCGGTATAAGGGCAGGACGGGTCGAAACAATAGACGGGATAATACGACAGCAAGAGCATAGGATACTCCTGTCCGCTCACGTAGAGCGTGCCCTGCCAGCCGCCGGTGGCCGTATTGGGTTCGTTGTCGGTAGACAGGCCGCTGCCGTACAGATACACGGCGCTGCGATAACCCTCCTGGGCGTTGCGGTCGGGCACCCAGCCCATTTCGTCGCGCAGGTAGGCAAAGTCTTTGTTGAGCTGCTCCAGCATAGGCCGCACACCGGCCTCGGTAACCAGCGGATTGTAGTTGGAACCGGCCACAAAGGTAAACCAGCGGTCGTCCACGCGCCAGGCCTCCCGGCCGAAACCGGTGGTCATATTGCGGGTGGGCATTTCTATGGTCCCGTAGTCTTCGGAAAAGTCGTATTGGATGCCGGGACTGTACTCCGGCCACTCGCTGAAGACTCCCAGCGGAACGGCGGGCGTGTTCTTCTCGAAATCGTCGCCGGATTCGCAGGAGGCAAGCACCAGCCCGAAGGCCAGCAGTCCTCCCAGCAGACGCATTGTCTGTTTCATTCTGAAAAACGGTTTTCAGGTAAAAAAAGCCGCGGGCCCGAAGTGGGACCCGCGGCCATTTACACGTTTTGGACTGACTCAGGAATTACTCCACATAGGTGAAGGTGACCTTCCAGGGAATTCCGCACAGGCTGGCCTTGGAAACCACCACGTCGCCGGCAGCGGGAACACCCGGGCACTGGCCGAAGCAGATGGACTGCAGGGGCTCGCCTTCGTAGGACTCGGCGCAACTCATCCACCAGTAGCTGTGGTTGGCGCGGTCGCTCCAGTTGGCATAGTTACCGTCGATGGTCACCCACTGACCGGGGGCATAGGTCTTCCAACCCACCATCGAGGAATCTTCGTTGTAGGCAATGCTGCCGTCGGCCTCGAGGGGATAGAAGTCTTCCAGCTCCAGTTCGGCAAAGGTCTTGCCGGCGGGGAGGATGGCATCGAACAAGCTGTTGGCAATCTTCACATAACCCAGGGCCCAGTCTTCGCCGGCTCCGGCCAGGGAGATGGTCACGTCGAACTCAACGCCTTCGGAAGAAATGTTCCAAGCCACGGTGTGGGCGGTTTCGGTACGGGTGTTGTCCATCGTTACCAACGTGGCAGTGCCCTGAGCGTCGGTAAGAGGATCGGTCGTATCCTCGGCGGCTTCGACAGCTTCACCGCTCACCTTGCAGGTAACAATGAAGTCGAAGGTATTGTCGCCCACCACGATTTTATTGGTCGACTTGATGGTCTTGCCACCGTCGTAGATGAAGTTGCCGGGAGCCACCACCACGTAGAACAGGTCGGGATATTCGTCCTGATCCAGGTCGTAGGAGATTTCGTCGCCGTCCAGGTCTTCCTTGCCCTGCCAGATGTACCACTGCCAGCAGAAGTCGGAGCAGTAGCCTTCGTCACCGTTGGCATCGAGCCACACGCCGGGCTTGTAGGAGTTCATTTCGAACTGGGCGCCGTCGGTGGTGTTGTAGCACAGGAAGGACTCCTCGTCGAGGTCGGTCACGAACCCGCCGATGAATTCGTTGATGGAAGCCTTGGGCAGGGTGAAGGTACCCAGCTGCCATTCTCCGCTTTGGTTTTCGTTGTACCACTCGAGGTCGGCCACGAGGTCGACGGAAATCGTAGTGCCTTCTACTTTCCAGGCAAAGGTGTGGGGCGTTTCCGTATCACCGTCATCGGTAATCCATACAAGCGTGCCCTCTCCGTGGGTAGCGGTCTCTTCGATAACGATTTCGGGACCGTCTTCGTTGTTGTTGTTGCAGGCAGCCAGGCACAGAGCGGCCAGCGCCATAAAGAACAAACTAGTTTTTTTCATAACAGTTTTTGTTGGTTAATTAATTAATGAATGTATTGAAAAACAATAATTTGAATATTTCTTGAACAGGCATCCCCTACTCCGTGAATTCGGCCAGGACCATATCGGCGGCCATATTGCCGTTGGAGCTGACATAACCGGGATTCTGCCCCAGCTTGAGGTTGGTGTTGAGCACGCTCTTGGGAATGGGGAACAACGCCGTGTGAGTATCGGACAGAGCGCTGTGGTTGTACCAGTTGCGGGTGGTGAAGGTGCCGAAGCGGATCATCTGCTGACGGCGCTGGCCTTCCAGGGCAAATTCCCAGCCCCACTCGTCGTACATACCGCCCAGGGCGAGCACGTCCTTGTCCTTGCCCTTGGACGACACGTTTTCGTTGCCTTGCGAAGCTTCCAGCTGGTCCATATAGGCCGACCAGTCGTGGGAGGTGTAGCATTCGTCGTAGATTTCCTTGGTAAGGTCGCCCCAGGGCACCAGACCGTACACCATCTTGGTGTCGGCTTCCAGATCGGCCTTGGTAAGCGTCGAAACACCGGTTTCCATCGAACGGGCACGCACGGCGTTCACGTAATCCTCGGGCTGGAGGGCGCCGGAAGCGGTGGCTCCGCGCAGCAGGCATTCGGCGGCCGTGTAATAGGCCTCGGCCAGCCGGAACCAGGCAAAGTCGTTGTCCCACTGGTTGCCGTTGGCGGCATCCACGTCCACTTCGTACTTGTTTTCACGGCAGCCGAAGTCCACGCTCAGGAAGCTGTTGGTTCCCTGGGCTCCGCTGATGGAAGGCAGGTAGTTCAGGCAGGTCCAGGCAATTTCCGAAGGCGAATCCTTGCACATCTGCTGGCCGTGCAGCCAGGTCTTGTCCTTGCGCAGGTCGCCGGGCTGGTAGGAATTGATGAACTGCGGGTTGCCGCAGCTTCCGCCCCAGGTCTGGAAGGAATAGCCGAAGTGAGCGGCGCCTTCCGTGGGCGGGAACCACTTCATACCCTGGCAGAACACGTGCGAACCGGTTTCGTAGGTGGCGCTGTAGGGAATGGCAAAGATGATTTCGGTGTTGCTCGGGCCCACGTCGCTCTTGAAGTTGTCGCTGTAGTCGGCCGACAGGCTGTAGGGGCCGTTGTTGATGACGTCGAGCGCCACTTCCAGGGCCTTGTCGTAAGCCGGCGTGCCGGTATACACTTCGGCATTCAGGTACACGCGCATCAGGGCCATCTTGACGCCCCACAGGTTCAGACGCCCGTAGGTCGAAGCCGAATTCTCCTCCGACAGCACCTTGTGGTCGATGACATCCTTGAATTCCTTCACCACATAGTTGTAGACGCCCTTGCGGCTTATCTGCTCGGGCAGGGAGTCGCTGGCAAAGGTGGTGACGATGGGCACGTTGCCGAAGTTGTCGAGCAGGATGGCATACCAAAGAGCCCGGATGGCGTGCAGTTCGTCGATGATGTAATCGGTCAGGTCGCCGCAGGGAAGCGAGCCGTCAATCACCTGGTCCAGCACACGGTTGGCATTGTTGATACCCGTGTAGCAGGTGCTGTAGAGCACGTCGGGCGAACCCGTGTCCTCGTCTTTCCAGGTGTGGGCGTGCATACGCTGGTACACACCGCCGTCGTCCCAGCCGTTGGGACGCACCGGAGTGATGACGACGTCGGCAGGTTCTTCCTGCACGTCGAACATCCCGTACCAGTCAAAGAATGTACCCAATTCGGAATAGGAACTGGCCAGCAGGGCCGCCACATCCTGGTCGCGGGGCACGAAAGACTCCTGGACAATTTCGGAATAGGCCTGTTCGTCCAGATTGAAGCAGCCGGTAAGAGCCAGCGCAGGAACTGTCAGCAACGACAGAAGGTATAATCTTGTCTTTTTCATAGGGCTTCGTCATTTAGAAGGTCAGCACCGCTCCGAAGGTGAACGAACGGATGGTGGGATATTTGTCGCGGCTGTCGACACCGGGGTTGTAACCGTCGAAATCGCCGCTGTTGTAGGAGGTGCTCACCTCGGGATCCAGGCCGGAGTAACCGGTGAAGGTGGCCAGGTTGTGCACGGTGGCATAGATGCGGGCTTTCTTGATGTAGTCGTTCTTGAACTGCATATTGTAGCCCAGGGTCACGTTGTCTATCTTCCAATAGTCGCCGTCCTCCACATAGTAGCTCACGTAGCGCTGCGTATCGTTCAGGATAACCTTGTTGCCGGTCTTCTGGCCGGTCTTGGCATCGATGGCGTCGAACTCGTCGAAGGCGCAGTTCAGGAAGTTGTACAGCAGGGTGTGGTTTCCGTAGTACATCTTCTGGTAGTTCAGGATCTGGAATCCGAAGGCACCGCGCATCGACACGGCCAGGTCGAAGTGTTTGTAGCGGACGTTGTTGTTCCAGTTCAGGTAGAAGTCGGGCACACCGTTGCCGAGCACCTGCCAGTCGGACTGGCCGGCGTTGGCGGCATAGTCGTAGTACTTGCTCACCACATTGCCGTCGTCGTCGTAACGGAGGCGTTCCACCACCCACAGACCGTCGTCGCTGAGTCCCACCGACTTGAGTCCGTAGAAATTGCCGATGGGCCAGCCTTCCATCACGCGGTGCGTGGTGGTCTGGATGGGTTCGCCCGTATGGCCGGTGTCGAAATAGTTGGTGGTCTGGAAGTCGCCGTAGCTGAGCGACACCAGCTTGTTCTGGTTGTAGGAACCCGAAATGGAGGTACTCCATTCGATGTCGCGGGTCTTGACGGGCACGGCGTTGATGAGGACTTCCATACCGCGGTTCTGCAGGTGGGCGGCGTTGGCCATGATCCAGCCGTACTGGTAGGGCGGCACGGGCACTTCGTAGTCGTACAGACCGTCCTTGGTGTCGCGCTGGTACAGGTCGATGCTACCGCTCAGACGTTCGTTCAGCACGGCAAAGTCCAGACCGATGTTGTATTCCAGTTTCTTTTCCCAGCGCAGTTCGGGGTTGTCGTTGCGCACGGGTGTCAGGGTCTGGATCCATTCACCATTATACATATAGTAGCCGGAATAGTCCAGCGAAGCCAGCGACTGGTAGGGCGACGAAACGTCGATACCGGTAATACCGAAACCGGCGCGCAGCTTAAGGTTGTTCAGCCACCAGGCATCCTTCAGGAAACCTTCGTTGTTCAGACGCCAACCGGCGCTGACGCCGGGGAAGTTGCCCCACTTGTGGTCCTTACCGAACTTGGAGGAACCATCGCGGCGCAGCGAAAGCATAAGCAGGTAGCGGTCGTCGTAGTTGTAGGTGGCGCGTGCAAACAAGCCGATGAGCTTGGTGTTCTGCTTGTAGGAATACAGGCTGCCCTGCCCTTCGGCCAAAGCCATACCGGCTGCCAGGTTGTTGTAGGAATAGGCATCGGTGGGGAAATTGTAGTTGCTTCCGCCGAAGTATTCATAGGTGTTGCTCTCGTAGCTGTAGCCGGCCACGGCACTCAGGTGGTGCTTGCCAAAATCCTTCTGCCAGGCAGCGCTCAGTTCGGCCATATCGGTGACGTTGTCGGACGCATAGCGGCTGGCATAGCCGTTACGGCCGCTTTCGGTGGTGGTGACGTCGTTGTGGGTGTCGTAGTAGCCGTTCAGGTAGCTCTGGCCCTTGCGCACATACAAGCCCTTGATGGTAATCGACTCGATGGGCTTGAGCTCGAACTGGCCGTTGAAGCGCAGGTTGCGGGTGCGGGTCATGCCCTCGCGTTCGTAAATGTAGGAAAGCGGGTTGTCGTAGTTGTAGATGGCGCGCTCGTACCAGGTGCCGTCCTCGTTGTAGATGGGCTGCGTGGGACCCTGGATGCAAGCCATACGGTAGGTGTACGACGGCGAGAAGCCGGTGCTGCCGTTGGTCTCGTCGGCCAGGATTTCGCCCGTCAGCTTGAGTTTGTCCTTGAGCAGGTACTGCGACACCTGGGCGCGGGCACGCATATTGCTCTTGCCGGTGCCGATAATGGTACCTTCGGTATCGTTATAGGTGACGTTGGCCGTGTAGGAACTGTGCTGGCCGCCGCCCAGGATGGACAGGTTGTGGTTCTGCGAAATGCCGGTCTGGCTTATTTCGTCCAGCCAGTCGGTGCTGGCGCCGTAGTCCATATCGTTGGCACCGCCGAAGGTCCAGCCTTCCGCCCAGCGGGCGCGCACATCGTCGGCCGTCATAAAGTCGGGTTTCTTAACCCAGGTGGAAGCCGAGGCATAGCCCGAATACTCCACCACGGGAGTCATTTCGCGGTGGGCGCTGCGGGTGGTGATGATGATAACGCCGTTGGTACCGCGCGTTCCGTAGATAGCCGTGGCCGAACCGTCCTTCAGGACGTCCACCGAAGCGATGTCTTCGGGAGCCACCGTGCTGAACGAACCGGGCACGCCGTCCACCAGAATGAGCGGGTCGGTGGAACCGAGCAGCGAGGAGTAGCCGCGGAGCATCACCGACGAGCTGGCCGTGGGGTCGCCCGACGAGACGGTAATCTGCAGACCGGCCACCTTGCCTTGGATAAGCTGTCCGGCATCGATCACCGCACCCTTGTTGAAATCGTCCACCTTGACGTTCTGCACCGAAGAGGTGATGTCGGCTTTTTTCTGGCTGCCGTAACCGATCAGCACGACGTCGTCGAGGAAGGATGTCTCCTCCTCCATCGTCACATTCAGGAAAGTCTGGTTGCCCACCGTCACTTCGGTGGTGGCAAAGCCGATCAGCGTGAACCTAAGCACCGAGGCCTGGGAACTGACGTTGATGGCGAAAAGACCGTCGGCATCGCTGAAGACGCCGTTGCTGGTGCCCACCTCGACAATGGCGGCTCCCACGACGGGAGTGCCGGTCTGGTCGGCCACTTTACCCTTGACAGTCACGGCCATTGCAGGAATGGCCAGCACCGCCAACAGGAAACAAACGATTGTTTTCCGAACAGTTTTCACGATTTTTAATTGAAAAGGTTAATGAATGAGTTCCAATACGGGTGCGCTGCGGGAATTTCCGGCGGCTAACACAGGGCAAATATGGATTTATTTGGGCTATCCGCAAAACTTAGTTAAAGCTTTTTTGAGGTTACTGAACAAAATTTATAGGATTTGGACTTTTCTGCCACTTCGTTTATCAGGACAGAAACCGATACTATCCGGGCGGTTCAGGGAATTTCATCCATCAGGGTATGTCCGCGCCGGAGGGACAGAAAC
>R17__coassemble_720_pt1 | contig 12966 bp, 10 predicted proteins | sample R17__metabat2_high_PE_026 | metagenome-assembled genome bin R17
GACTGGATACGCCGCGACTACGGCAGCAAGAGCGTCACCATAGACAACATAACCGAAGCCTACAGCCGGGCCTCGCAGGGCGACGGCAGCAGCGAGGAGTTTATGTGGAGCGACAAAGAAGTGAAACTGTGCCAGAAGTACGGCTACCTGTGCGACAACCTGCACACCGACCTGCACGAATGCCTGGGCCACGGCAGCGGCCAGTTGCTGGAGGGCACCGATCCCAACGCGCTGCGTTCCTATTCCTCCACGATGGAGGAAGCCCGCGCCGACCTGTTTGCCCTGTATTTCCTGGGCGACGAAAAGCTGGTGAAACTGGGCCTGCTGCCCGACAAGGAGGCCTACAAAGCCAGCTATTACGAACAGATGATGAACGGAGCTATGACGCAGCTGCGCCGCATCGAGCCCGGCAACGACATAGAGGAAGCCCATATGCGCAACCGCGCCCTCATTGCCAACTGGGTGCTGAAGAACGCCGGACCGGCGGTGGTGGAACTCAAGAAACGCGACGGCAAGACCTACCTGGTCATTCACGACTACCGTCAGCTGCGCACTGCCTTCGGGCAGCTGCTGGCCGAGATACAGCGCTGCAAGTCGGAAGGCGACTACGAGGCGGCCCGCGAACTGGTGGAAACCTATGCCGTCAAGGTGGATCCGGCCCTGCACCAGGAAGTGCTCGACCGCTATGCCACCCTGGACATCGCCCCCTACCGCGGGTTCGTGAATCCCGTCCTGAAACCCGTCTACGATGCCGAAGGACGTATGACCGACGTGCTGACAGACTACAGCGAGGGCTATGTGGAACAGCACCTGCGCTACTCGCGCGACTATGCGGCCCTGCCCCTTTCCCCCGAAACCGGCCTGTACCGATAGGCTCCGGCCACACCCTGAATCCGACAATCGTTGAACCTACCCCAAGAAGACTTACGAACCATGGTCGAAATAATCGAAGTGAACACCCCGCAACTGCGCAAGGAATTCGCCCTGCTGCCTTTTAAACTGTACAAAGGCAATCCCTACTGGGTACCGCCGCTCATCAAGGGCGAAATAAAGAGCATCAGCCCGGAGAATCCCTACCTGGCCTTCAGCGAAGCCAAGTTCTGGATAGCCCGCAAGGACGGCAAGACGGTGGGCCGCATCGGAGGCATCATCCACTACGCCTACATTGAGAAAACCCAGGAGAAACTGGCCCGGTTCACCCGCTGCGAATTCACCGACGACGAGGAAGTGGTGGACGCGCTGTTTGCCACGGCCGAGGCCTGGGCCCGCGAAAAGGGAATGACCGGCATTATGGGCCCGCTCGGATTTTCCAACCTCGACCAGCAGGCCGTGCTGGTGGAAGGCTTCGACCAGATGCCCTCGGTGGCATCGGTGTACCACCACGAATATTATCACCGCCACATTGAACGGCTGGGCTACCTGAAGCACAAGGACTGGATTGAATTCCGCCTGAGCCTGGACGAGGAGCTGCCCGAAAAGGCCGTGCGCCTGTCGCAGATTATCCAGGACCGCTACCGGCTGCACATTGTAGACGTCCACTCCGGCAAGGAACTCCGCCGCTACGGACACGACGTGTTCCAGCTGCTCAACAAGGCCTTCTACAACCTGTTTTCGTTTGCACCGCTCGACGACAAGATGATCGATGCCGTGCTGGACGACTACGTGCCGGTTATCAACACCGAATTCGTCAAGCTGGTGAAGGACGAGAACGACAAGATTGTGGCCTTTATCGTGCCGGTGCCCTCGCTTACCCGCACTATGCAGCTGGCCAACGGGAAACTGGGGCTGCGAGCGCTCATTTCGCTGCTGTGGTCGCGCAGGCACAACGACACCATAGACCTGTTCCTTACCGGAATCGATCCCGACTACCAGTCGAAAGGCGTGCTGGGAATGGTTATCAGCGCCGCCCAGCCGGTGTTTTCCAAATACCATATGCTGCAGGTGGAAACCACCGGTATGCTCGAGGAAAACCAGGCCGCCATACGCAACTGGAAAAACTACAATCACGTACAGAACAAGCGCAAGCGCTGCTATATAAAGATTTTCGACTAGCGGCCCGAGGAGTGCTTCGGTCGGCGGCCCGCTACCCGTTTGGCGGTATGGAGGGACGCTAGCGGAAGTCTGCTACAGATGGGCCTTGAACACGCGGTCCATATCGCGCCGGTCGTCCTTTTCCTTGAGCGACTCCCGCTTGTCGTAGGCCTTCTTTCCCTTGGCAATGGCAATGTCCAGCTTGGCCCAGCCGTGGTCGTTAATGTACAGCCGTACCGGCACGATGGTAAAGCCGGTTTCCTTGGTCTGACGCTCTATTTTGCGAATCTCGCGCTTGGTGAGCAGCAGTTTTCGGTCGCGCTTGGGCTGGTGGTTGTTGTAGGAGCCGTTTTCGTAAACCGAAATCTGCGTGTTTTTGGCCCAGAGTTCACCGCCGTAGAACTGGACATAGCTGTCGGCCAGACTGGCCTTTCCCTGACGAAGAGCCTTCATTTCGGTTCCCGTCAGCACCAGGCCGGCCGTATAATGATCCAGCAACTCGTATTCAAACGAGGCCTTCTTGTTCTTTATCAGAACCTTCTGTTCCAATTTCATTTTCATAGCCGTCGATGTTTCGGTTTCCCGGCGCAGACGGCTCCTGCCGCATCGCGCCGTAGATTGTCATACTTGTCCGATCCGTACCGATTCCATTTTGAGCAGCCGCGCCCTGATGCCTTCGCAGCGGCTCCTGGGCACCCGCAACGTCAGGCGGCACAGCTGGTCGTACACCGGATTCTCCAGGGGCAGTTTCTCGTCCTTTACCAGTTTCATCACCTCGTTCACGCACAGGTAGTCGCAGGTGAGCGTCAGGGATTCCTCCAGGGTTTTCTCCACCGTCCGGCCCGCCCGGAGCGCCTCGGCCGCGGCCGTCTTGTAGGCCACCGTCAGGCCGCCCGTACCCAGCAGAATGCCGCCGAAATAGCGCACCACCACAATAAGCACGTTGTTCAGCCCGAACGAACTGATCTGCCCCAGTATGGGCCGCCCGGCGGTACCGGAAGGCTCGCCGTCGTCGTTGGCGCGCGTTGCGGGCTGCTCCACGCCCAGGCTGTAGGCATAGCAGCAGTGACGGGCGTCGTGATACCGGCGGCGCATCTCTTCCACCCGGGCCATGGCCTCGTCCACCGTCGACACAGGGAAGGCGAACGACAGGAATTTGCTGCCTTTCTCCTTGTAGAGGCCCTCACTGGGGCCGGCCAGTGTCTGGTAGATGTCGCTCACGGCAATGCTTAAAAAAGGAAGACAGGCATCCGGGCAAGAGTCCGGACGCCTGTCCGTCCTGTGGTGGTTTCTTAGAATGTGTGGATTATCAGGCCGCTTCGGAGCTTGGGCTCGAACCAGGTGGTCTTGGGCGGCATAATGTTGCCGCTGTCGGCGATGCTCATCAGCTGGGCCATCGACACGGGATACAAGGCCAGGGCCACTTTCATTTCTCCGCTGTCCACGCGGCGTTTCAGTTCGCCCAGGCCGCGGATGCCGCCCACGAAATCGATGCGTTTGTCGCTGCGAAGATCCTTGATTCCCAGCAGCTTGTCCAATATAAGCCTGGACGAGATGGTGACGTCCAGCACTCCGATGGGATCGGCGTCGTCGTAGCGCCCGGGCTTGGCCGTCAGGGAATACCACTTGCCTTCCAGGTAGAGCGAGAAGTTGTGCAAGGCGGCCGGACGGTAGATGTCCGCGCCCTGGCACTTCACTTCGAAATCTTCCCCGAGGGCCGCAAGGAAGGCCTCGGCACTCAGGCCGTTCAGGTCCTTCACCACGCGGTTGTAGTCGATGATGTTCAACTGGTTGTCGGGGAAGCACACGGCTAGGAAATAGTTGTATTCCTCGTCGCCCTTATGATCGGGGTTGGCCAGCCGGCGCTCGTTGCCCACCAGGGCCGCGGCCGCCGTGCGGTGATGGCCGTCGGCAATGTACATAGCCGGCATCGCGGCAAAGCGGGCCGTGACGGCGGCAATGTCGCGGTCGTCGTCTATCACCCAGAAGTGATGGCCGAAACCGTCGCCGGGCGCCACAAAGTCGTATTCGGGCTTCTGAGCCGTATACTTGGCCACGATGGCATCCAGTTCGGCGTCGTCGGGATAGGCAAAGAACACCGGCTCGATGTTGGCGCTGTTTATGCGCACGTGCTTCATACGGTCTTCTTCCTTGTCGCGGCGGGTAAGCTCGTGCTTTTTTATGACGCCGTTCAGGTAGTCGTCCACGTTGGCGCAGACCACCAGCCCGTACTGCGTGCGGCCGTTCATCGTCTGGGCATAGATATAGTACATTTCCTTGTCGTCCTGCCGCAGCCAGCCCTCGCGACGGAACTTGGCGAAGTTCTCCACGGCCTTGTCGTACACGCGGGGGTCGTGCTCGTCACAGATGGGATCGAAGTCGATTTCCGGCTTGATGATGTGGTACAGGGACTTTTCGTTGCCTTCCGCCTCTTGGCGGGCTTCCTGGGAATTCAGAACGTCGTAGGGACGCGAAACCACCTGTTCGACAAGCTCGACAGGTGGTCTCCAACCTCTGAAGGGTTTTACTTTTGCCATAGTTTGCTGTTATGACCCCGCCGGGCAGGCCCGGAGGTTACATTTAGGATTTATTTGTTCACGCGGAAACGCTGGTTGCCGTTCTGCAGGAAATCCACAATCTGACGGGCGGCGGCGATACCGGCGTTGATGTTGGCCTCGGCCGTCTGGGCACCCATCTTCTTGGGAGTGGCAAAGTAGCGCTCGGGGAATTCTGCCGAGAACTTGGCATCGGCGGCAGGCATCACGTCGGTCATATACTTCAGATCGGCACGCTCTTCCATAAGCATCAGCAGCGAGGTCTCGTCGATGACTTCCTTGCGGGCCGTGTTGATGAGCACGCCTCCCTTGGGCATACGGCCCACCAGCGCGGCGTTGATGGAGCCCTTGGTCTCGGGCGTGGCCGGAATGTGCAGGGAAACGATGTTGCAGGTGCTGTAGAGTTCCTCGGCGCTGGCCACGGGGTGGATACCCTCCTTTTCCATTGCCTCGGCAGGCACATAGGCGTCGAAGGCATAGACGTCCATTCCGAAGCCCTTGGCGATACGGGCCACGTTGCGGCCCACGTTTCCGTAGGCGTGGATACCCAGTTTCTTGCCTTTGAGCTCGGTACCCGACGTTCCGTTATACAGGTTGCGCACGGCATACACCATCAGTCCGAAAGCCAGTTCGGCCACGGCGTTGGAGTTCTGGCCGGGCGTGTTCATCACGCATACGTTATGGGCAGTGGCGGCCGCCAGGTCCACGTTGTCGTAGCCGGCACCGGCGCGCACCACTATCTTCAGGTTCTTGCCGGCGGCGAGCACTTCCTCGTCCACCACGTCGCTGCGGATAATCACCGCATCGGCGGTTTCCACGGCTTTCAACAGATTGGCTTTCTCGCCATACTTCTCGAGCAGCGTCAGTTCATAACCGGCCTGTTCCACCACTTCGCGGATGCCCTTGACGGCTACCGGGGCAAAGGGTTTGTCTGTAGCAACTAATACGTTCATTGTAGTCGTTTTGATTATATTGCCGCCGGCGGCAGGGATGGCCCGCCCGGCGTCTTACCTTACTTATTTGGAAGCTTCGAATTTCTTCATCGTGTCCACCAGGGCCTGCACGCTCGACAGCGGCATGGCGTTGTAGATGGAGGCACGGAAACCGCCCACCGAGCGATGTCCCTTGATGCCCACCATTCCGGCGGCCGAGGCGAACTTGGAGAACTCTTCCTCCAGGTCCTTGTATTCGTCGGCCATCACAAAGCACACGTTCATAATGGAACGGTCTTCCTCGCAGGTAACCGTGCCCTTGAACAGGCGGTTGCGGTCTATTTCCTCGTACAGGATGCCGGCCTTCTCGTTGTTTATGCGGTTAATGGCTTCGATGCCGCCCAGGCTCTTGTACCACTTGGCCGTCTGAAGGGCCGTGTAGATGGGCAGCACGGGAGGCGTGTTGAACATCGACTCCTTGTCTACGTGGGTACGGTAGTCGAGCATCGTGGGAATGGCGCGGCTGACGCGGCCCAGGGCGCTCTTACGGACGATTACCAGCGTAACGCCGGCGGGAGCCAGGTTCTTCTGGGCACCGGCGAAGATAAGGTCGTAGTGGGTAAAGTCGATGGGACGGGAGAAGATGTCGGACGACATATCGGCGATTACCGGAATGTTGCCGAACGAAAGATCCTTCTTGGTTTCCGTTCCATATATGGTGTTGTTGGTGCAATAGTAGAAGTAGTCGGAATCGGCCGGCACCTCGTAGTTCTTGGGAATGTAGGTGTAGTTGTCGGCCTTGGACGACGCCACCACGTTCACCTCGCCGAAGAGCTTGGCTTCCTTGATGGCCTTGTTGGCCCAGGTACCGGTATCCAGGAAGGACGCCTTCTTTTCAAGGAAGTTGAACGGAGCCATACAGAACTGCATACTGGCGCCGCCGCCCAGAAATACCACTTCGAAATCTTCGGGAATCTGGAGAAGTTCCTTGATCAACGCACGGGTTTCATCCATCACCGCCACGAATTCCTTGCTGCGATGGGAGATTTCCATCAACGAAAGACCGGTTCCGGCAAAATCACGGACGGCTTCGGCCGTCTGTTCAATGGCAAACTCGCTCAGGATGGAAGGACCTGCGTAAAAATTATGTTTTTTCATACCGTATAAAATAAATATAAAACGTTGATATTCATTTGTTTGCAGAAGTAATTCCCCTTGCGGGAAACCATCTTCCGGACCGCCGCGAAATTACACTTAATTTTTCTTCTGCCAACCGCTCCCAGACAATTATTTTGAGTTGATTTCCGGCCCGGCAAAATTTGGTTTTGGGCCGGGCAAGCCCTACTTTTGCCAAGTCTTATACAAAGTCTTATGTCACAGCCATTAGCCGAACGGATGCGTCCTGCCACGCTTGACGATTATGCCGGGCAGCAGCACGTAGTGGGCCCACAGGGAGTCCTGCGCCAGATGCTCGAGGGCGGCCGCGTGTCGTCCTTTATCCTGTGGGGACCTCCGGGCGTGGGCAAGACCACGCTGGCCCGCATCGTGGCCAACCAGCTGGAATGCCCGTTCTTTACGCTCAGCGCCGTCACGGCCGGTGTCAAGGAAGTGCGCGAAGTCATCGACAAGGCGCGCAACTCCCGCTTTTTCGACAGCAAGTCGCCCATTCTGTTCATCGACGAGATACACCGCTTTAACAAGGCCCAGCAAGACTCGCTGCTGTCGGCCGTGGAAAGCGGCACGGTGACACTCATCGGGGCCACCACCGAGAATCCGTCGTTCGAGGTGATCACTCCCCTGCTCTCGCGCTGCCAGGTATATGTATTGAAACCGCTCGAAGACAGCGACTTGGACCAGCTGCTGCAGCGGGCCGTCACCCAGGACACCGAGCTGCGCCGCCGCGACATCCGCATAGAGCAGAAGGAAAACCTGTTCCGCTTTGCCGGCGGCGATGCCCGCAAGCTGCTCAACATCCTGGAACTGATGTGCAACGCCCAGCCCGAGGGCCAGCCGGTGATTATCGACAACCAGAGCGTGGTGGAACGCCTGCAGGAAAATCCCCTGGCCTACGACAAGGACGGCGAGATGCACTACGACATCATATCGGCTTTTATCAAGTCCATCCGCGGCAGCGACCCCGACGCGGCCGTCTATTGGCTGGCCCGGATGGTGGAAGGCGGCGAAGACCCGAAATTCATTGCCCGCCGGCTGCTTATATCGGCCTCGGAAGACATCGGCCTGGCCAATCCGAACGCCGTGCTGCTGGCCAACGCCTGTTTCGACGCCGTCAACAAGCTGGGCTGGCCCGAAAGCCGCATTGTGCTGTCGGAGACGGCCGTCTACCTGGCCTCGAGTCCCAAGAGCAATTCGGCCTACCTGGCCATAGACAAAGCCCTGGGCGTGGTGCAGCAGACGGGCAACCTGCCGGTGCCTCTGCACCTGCGCAACGCCCCCACGCGCCTGATGCGCGACCTGCATTACGGGGAGGGCTACAAATATGCCCACGATTACGAGGGAAACTTTGTGGAGCAGGAATTCCTTCCCAAGCAGCTGCTGGACTGCCGGCTGTGGATTCCGCAGGACAACCCTGCCGAGAACAAGCTGCGCGACCTGATGCACCAGCGCTGGAAAAACCGTTGGTAATCCTCCCGGGAGTTCACTGGAAATATCCGCCGCGCGTTCACCGCCACGGCGCGGCCGACATTCAGGGGCATTCACCGAAGCGGTGCGTCCGGCGCTATTTTCTGCGAGATAACTGGCGGTATTCCTTGGGCGTCATTCCCGTCTTAAGCCGGAAGAAGGTGGAGAACTGTCCCGGCGTGTCGAAGGCCAGCTCGTAGGCGATGTCGGATATGGTTTTCTCGCTGTCTTCCAACAGTCTCCGAGCCGCCTGAAGCCTGAGCTGAATCTGGTATTGGGCCGGCGGCATTCCCACCGAGCGGCGGAACACCTTGCGGAACCACGAATAGCCCAGCCCCAGCCGCGAGGCCAGCTGTTCGGCCGTCAGGGGCGACGACAGATTTTCGCGCATAAGCAGCTTGGCCTGATTCACCTTTTCTTCTATCAGGCGTTCGGAAGGCTGCCCCTGGCTGCCGCAGAACCAGTCGCCCAGGAGCGACAACACGGAACCCGAGGCCCGGATCTGTCCTTCGTCGCCGGCCGTACCCAGCAGGCGGAAAATAGTCTCGAAATGCACCGCCACCGATTCCTTCACGCCCACGTGGCTTACAAGGGGATGCGCCTCGAACGAATCGCTGTGCAGCATCCAATCGGCCTGCGGGCCGGCAAAGCCCACCAGCAGGACACGGGGCGTGTCGCCGGCCGACGCGCGGAATGCCACCGATTCACCGGGACGCAGGAGCAGCAGGCTGCCCGGCGCCACGTTATACGTAACGTCGGCCGTTTCGGCCACCAGGCTTCCCGACACCACATAGCACAGTCGGGCATATTTCCCGGTCTTGGACAAGGAGGCCAGCAGGCTGGCATCTACCTCGCCGCGGACGCAGGCCTCCACCCACAGTCCCCAACGGCGGTCGCGTTCCGACACCGTCGGCGTAAGCCACAAAGACGTCTGATTGTTCGGTTCCATTCCCTGCATTGGTCGATGCTTTCCGGTTTTCTGCATTCGCACCGGAGGGTTGCCGCCTGTAAAGGCCCCGGGCTAAGAGCGCCCGGACCTTGCCGCCGGTGAAAAGCAGCGCAAAAATAGACGAATCTGCCGAATTATTGTATTTTTGCCCGGTTTAAAACATCAAAACGACTCCGGCGTTAAAAATGGCGCAAGCCTTCTGCCTGCGCGACGCCCACCGTAACACCTCAAGGATTATGAAACGAATGTCTTTCTGCGGTCTGCTGGCCGCCCTGCTGACGGGACTTCTTCCCACAGCCGCCTACTCTTCCAATACCGCCACGGCGGGGAATGCCGCTGCCACTCCGGCTGTAACGGCTTCTGCGGCCGCCGCGACAATCCGGCCGGCGACGCAGGCCGACGCGCTGCCCACTGGCCGCGAGGTGCTGGCCACCGTCGAAAAGGCCAACCGATACTTTATGGACAAATACCAGGACGTGACGGCCCAGAGTTTCGTGCGCAACCGCTACCGTCCCAGCCATATCTGGACCCGCGGTGTATACTACGAAGGCCTTATGGAACTCTACCGCATCTGTCCCCGCGACCAATACTACGACTATGCCTACCGCTGGGCCGACTTCCACGAGTGGAGCTTCCGCAACGGCAGCACCACCCGCAACGCCGACGACCAATGCGCCGGACAAACCTATCTGGAACTGTATTCACAGGCCCGTCAGCCCGAAATGATGCGCCACACCAAGGCCTGTATGGATATGCTGGTAAACACGCCCCAGACGGGCGACTGGACCTGGATCGACGCCATTCAGATGGCTATGCCGGTGCTGGGCCAGCTGGGCACGCTCACCGGCGATGCCCGCTACTACGAAAAGGCCTGGCAGATGTATTCCACCACCCGCAACGAAATAGGCAAAAGTCCGGCCAACCCCGACTGCGGCCTGTGGAATCCGAAAGACGGCCTGTGGTGGCGCGACGCCGACTTCTGCCCGCCCTACACCGAACCTAACGGCGAAGACTGCTACTGGTCGCGCGGCAACGGCTGGGTATTCGTGGCCCTGTGCCGCTATATGGACCGCACGCCGGCCACCGAAAGCCATCGCAACCAATACCTGGCCGACTTCAAGGCGATGGCCAAGGCCATCCTGGCCTGTCAGCGCGAAGACGGTTTCTGGAACTGCAGCCTGCACGATCCCGACCACTTCGGCGGCAAGGAAACCACCGGCACGGCCCTGTTCGTGAGCGGTTTTGCCTGGGGCGTTCGTCAAGGATGGCTCGATGCCAAGACCTATATGCCTGCCATCGTCAAGGGTTGGCAGGCGCTCACCGAAGCCGTCCATCCCGACAACGGATTCCTAGGCTATGTGCAAGGCACGGGCAAGGAACCCAAGGACAGCCAGCCCACCGGTTACGACATAGAGCCCGACTTCGAGGATTTCGCCCTGGGCTGCTTCCTGCTGGCCGGCACCGAAGTGTACAAGCTCTGCCGCTGATTTCCGAAGCGCACAAGCTCTGCCGGCTTTTCTGATTTCAATAAGAAAGGACCACGGGCCGAGGTGTGCCGTCGTCGTTGAAGCGGAGCGGGTCTATGCACACCTCCCTGTGATAGCCGGCCGACCATCCCAGCTTGATGGCCTCGGGCCGGGCAAAGCGGTGATACACCATATACCAATCATCGGTGCCGGGGCGGCACACCACCGAATGGTGACCCGTTCCGAACACCTGCATGGCCGGATTCTGGCTCAGGATCGGCTGCGGCTCCACCTGCGCGGGCCGGCCGTCGCGCACCAGTTCCACCGGTGAATCGCTCAGCAGGCAACGCACCCGGTAGTTGGCGCTGCGCGTGTCGTTTTCCGACCAGGTGAAGTAATATTTTCCGTCGCGATAGAACACATACGTGCCTTCGCAATAGTGATAAGCACCGCGTTCGGCCCTTGGAATGAGCACCCGGGTGGAGCCCTCGCGGATGGACATCATATCCTCGCCCAGTTCCGACACCGCCAGGAAACCATTTCCCCAATACAGATAGTACTTGCCGCTCACGGGGTCGCGGAACACGTCGGGGTCGATTACCTGCCCCTGGGCGCCCGGGCTGCGGCGGGTGAGCAATGGATGGCCCAGGGCATCGTGGAAGGGGCCTTCGGGACGGTCGGCCACTGCCACTCCTATCTGCTTGTCGGCCACGAAATAGAAGAAATACCGGTACGACACGCCCCGGCCCGTGCGGGCCAGTTCCTTTGGCGTCACGGCAGGTTTTCCCCGCACATATTTGCATTCGATAATGCAGGGCGCCCAGGCATACCAGTCGGCCCAGTCGCAGTCGGTCTGCAGGTCGAACATCACGCCTTCGTCGGTCCAGTGCTCCAGGTCGGGCGAGGAATACACCCGGAAATCGTGGCTGTGCCAGCCTTCTTCCCCGTCGGTGGTAGGATAAATGTAATACTTGCCGGTCTGCTCGCTGTAGAGCACTTCGGGGTCGGCGTGCTGTCCGGGAACTGCCGGATTGTGCACGTTGGGATGGATGTGTGCCACCTCCAGACTGTCCGACCAGGCCTGCAGCCTATTGTATTCCTCTTCGGTGACGCGCATAAACGATCCGTGCTGGGGGCCGTTCACGCCCTCGATGTCCTGCGGGTGGCTGAAATGGCGCAGATACTTGTCGGCCTGGCAGATGCGGTAATGTTTCGGGCGGGAGGAATATTCGATGTAGGCCACGCGCCAGGTGCTGTCGCCTGCCAGTTGGAAGGCCGACACGCCTTCGCATTTCTTCTTTCCTTCGAAATTCACGTAGTCGTCCTCGACGGGCTCGCTCCAAGGCCCGTGCAGCCGGGGCGCGGTGGCCGTATACAGTCCGGGCTGGCCGCCTTCCTTCTTAATCATCAGGTGGAACAGGCTGTCGGATTCCAGGAAATGGATGTCGGCATCGATGGTGGCATAGCCCCAGTCGAGCAGCAGGCGGGGCTGCGTCAGCGTGGCAAAGGATTCGTCGGCGTAGGCATAGTACATCCGGTCGTAGGATTCTTCCAACGGATTGAGCATCGAGAAATACAGGCAATAGCCGCCGCGCCGGCCGTCGGGCCACTCGTAGTCGCCGTTCCAGAAAATCTGCGGGGCCCAGACGCGTTCCACGCCGCTCCAGTCGCGGTAGACGCTTTCGGCCTCGGGATTGGAAAAGACGGCGGGTCCCTGGCGGAAATCGATGGTCACCGACTGCCAGTGGACAAGGTCGGCACTGGTGAGCAAATCTATGCCGTAGTTGTTCCAGCGGTGCGAGCGGGCCACCTTCATATCGGTGGTCACCATCAGGTAGCCCTGCCCGTCGTGCCGGCGGCACAGGTAGGCGTCGCGGGTGCCGCCTTCGATGCGGGCCAGGCTGGTGGCGCTAAAGATGGAATCGCCGTTAATCAAGTCGTGGAAATGCAGGCCGTCGCGGCTCAGGGCATAGGCAGTCCACTCCCCCCGGTCGCTCATATGGCAGTACAGATAGCCGTAGTCGCCCACCTCGGGGTTGCCGTAGCGGGGCGACGCCTCGGGAGTGCTCCGGTTGACGGTCTCCGGGGTGTTTCGGTTGACGGTCTCGGAGACGCTCCGCTTTTCGGTCTCCGGGGTGTTTCGGTTGACGGTCTCAAGGGCGTTCCAGCCGGGCGACGCCTCCGCGCCCATCGGGAGACAGCCCAGCAAACCAATCACCGCCGCGCGACATACAGATACCATTATACTTTTCATACTCAATGTATTTTCCTGATTTCGGTTGACTCGAGTTTACAGATTATTACTGATAAAAGTTGACTTTTAGCCGTTATCCCTAGGATGTATTTTCCTGATTTCGGTTGACTCGAGTTTACAGATTATTACTGATAAAAGT
>R17__coassemble_730_pt1 | contig 12823 bp, 17 predicted proteins | sample R17__metabat2_high_PE_026 | metagenome-assembled genome bin R17
CCGCTGGGCCATACCTTTCATGCGGCCCTTTTGCGGTCTTCTGAATTTTGTTCTTTTCGGTTGTAACATCTTGAATTATACGTTAACGGTTATTATTTCTTTTATTGTTCTTGCGGAAACCGCGACGGTCGTCGCGACGTTCGCCGGCGCCGGCATTGCTGTGGCCAGTCTCCTTGGCCGCGGCAAACTGGGGAGCCAGATCCACCTTGCCATACACTTCGCCACGGCAGATCCACACCTTGATACCCAGCAGACCGACCTTGGTCAGAGCCTCGGCCAGTGCGTAGTCGATATCGGCACGGAAAGTGTGCAGCGGAGTACGGCCTTCCTTGAACATTTCGGTGCGGGCGATCTCGGCGCCGTTCAGACGGCCGGAAATCTGCACCTTGATACCCTCGGCACCCATACGCATCGTCGAAGCGATGGCGGTCTTGATGGCGCGGCGATAGGCAATCTTGCCTTCCACCTGACGGGCAATGTTGTTGGCAACGATGGTGGCATCCAGTTCGGGACGCTTGATTTCGAAGATGTTTATCTGGACATCCTTGTCGGTGACCTTCTTGAGTTCTTCCTTGAGTTTGTCCACTTCCTGACCGCCCTTGCCGATGATGACGCCCGGACGGGCCGTGCACACGGTGATGGTGACCAGTTTGAGCGTGCGCTCGATGACGATACGGGAAACACTAGCCTTAGCCAGACGGGCATTCAGGTATTTGCGGATTTCTCTGTCTTCCAACAGGGTGTCTCCATAGTTATCACCACCGTACCAGTTGGAATCCCAACCTTTGATGATACCTAGACGGTTACTTACCGGATTTACTTTCTGTCCCATTTGATTAAGCGTTTTGTTCGTTAGTAGTTTCTTCTTTCTTAATCGTATCGACGGCCAGGTAGACGTGGTTGGAACGCTTGCGGATCCGATAGCCACGGCCCTGAGGAGCCGGACGCAGGCGCTTCAGCATCATAGCTGAATCCACCTTCACTTCGCTCACATACAGTTCGCCGGCTTCGGCCTTGCGTTCAGTCTTCTGTTCCCAGTTGGCAATAGCCGAGCGGAGCAGCTTCTCCATACGCTGGGCAGCTTCCTTGTTCGAGAACTTGAGCATGCCAAGTGCCAGGAAAGCTTCCTTGCCACGGATCATGTCGGCCACCAGACGCATCTTGCGGGGCGATGTGGGGACACCGTTCAATTTTGCGAAATACACCGACTTCAAGGCTTCTTTCCTTGCTTCGGCCGCTATTCTTTTTCTTGCACCCATAGTTATCTTCTTTTTTTATTATCTGTTACCACTATGGCCGCGGAAAGTACGTGTGGGAGCGAATTCGCCCAGCTTGTGACCGACCATATTTTCGGTGATGTACACCGGAATGAACTTGTTACCGTTATGCACAGCAATCGTATGACCAACAAAGTCCGGAGAAATCATAGAAGCTCTCGACCAGGTCTTGAGGACAGACTTCTTGCCGGTTTCATTCATCTCCAGGATTCTCTTCTCGAGTCTGGTGCTGATAAACGGTCCTTTCTTTAATGAACGACTCATAATATTACTGCTTTATTATTTCTTCTTTCTTCTTTCAATAATGTACTTGTTCGAAAGTTTCTTGGGAGCTCTCGTTCTCAAGCCCTTCGCCAACAAGCCCTTGCGGGATCTCGGATGTCCACCGGAAGCGCGGCCTTCGCCACCGCCCATGGGGTGATCCACAGGGTTCATCACCACACCGCGGTTTCTGGGACGACGGCCCAGCCAACGGCTGCGACCGGCCTTGCCCGAGCTTTCCAGACCGTGGTCGGAGTTGCCCACGCTACCGATGGTGGCGTAGCACTCGGCCAGAATCTTGCGGGTTTCGCCCGAGGGCATACGCAGAATGGCGTAGTTGTCTTCCTTGGATACGAGCTGAGCGAAAGTACCGGCCGAACGTACCAGCTTGGCACCTTGTCCGGGACGCAGTTCGATATTATGAATAACGGTACCTACGGGAATGTTCTTCATGGGAAGAGAGTTACCGATTTCGGGGGCGGCGGTTTCGCCAGACATAACCGTCTGACCCACCTGGATGCCGTCCGGGGCAATCATGTAAGCCTTTTCACCATCGGCGTAGAAAAGAAGAGCGATACGGGCCGAACGGTTCGGATCGTATTCGATGGTCTTGACAGTGGCCGGAATGCCGTATTTGTTTCTCTTGAAGTCGATGAAACGATATTTCTGCTTGTGACCGCCGCCGATGTAGCGCATGGTCATCTTGCCGGAATGGTTACGTCCACCGGATTTTCTCAATCCGTAAACAAGAGATTTCTCCGGTGCGGAAGCAGTGATATTTTCAAATGCACCGATAACTTTATGTCTCTGCCCAGGAGTAGAGGGCGTAAATTTACGTACTGCCATTTTCGTTTAGATGTTGCTGTAAAAATCAATGACATCGCCGTCCTTCAACGTGACGACCGCCTTCTTGTAGGCAGATGTCTTACCCTTAATCAAACCGCCCTTGGTGTAGCGGTTCTTGTTCTTGGCGCGGCAGTTGGCTGTATTGACGTCAATCACCTTGACATTGTACAGCTGTTCCACTGCCTTGGCAATCTCAATCTTGTTGGCGCCGGGCTGCACGCGGAAACCATAACGGGCCATCTTCTCAGAAGCGACCGTCATTTTTTCGGTTACGATAGGTTTAATGATAATTCCCATTGTTATACCCTCCTTATGCATTTAAAACACTTTCAATTCCCGCAACGGAACTTTCCATAAACACGACGAAGTTTGCCGCCATGATAGTGTAAGTATCTAATTCAGACACGGTTACAGCTTTCACCTTCGGCAAATTACGAGCCGACAAATATACATTGTTATTTGCTTCCGGCAAAACCAAAACTATCTTTTTTTCAGGCAGTTGCAAATTCTTGACAATTGCCAGGATGTCCTTGGTCTTCGGGGCTTCGAACTTGAAATCTTCCACCACCTTGATGGCGCTGTCCTGAGCCTTGTAGGTAAGGGCGGTCTTGCGGGCCAGATCCTTCACCTTCTTGTTCAGCTTGAAGCTGTAGTCGCGGGGAACGGGACCGAATACGCGGCCACCACCCACCATCAGCGGAGAGTTGATATCGCCGTGACGGGCACCGCCGCCACCCTTCTGACGGCCAAGTTTCTTGGTCGATCCGGAGACTTCGCTGCGCTGCTTGGACTTGTGGGTTCCCTGACGGCAGGCAGCCAGATGCTGCTTGACGGCCAGATAAAGCACGTGGTTGTTGGGCTCGATAGCAAATACGGAATCGCTCAGAGCGATTTTCTTACCGGTTTCTTCACCTTTGATGTTATATACACTCAGTTCCATATTACTTCTCGATAATGACGATTGAACCTTTGGCACCGGGAACAGAACCTTTCACAAGGACAAGATTGTGTTCGGGAAGCACTTTAATTATCTGCAGATTCTTCACAGTCACCTGCGAAGCACCTGTATGACCGCCCATACGCATTCCTTTGAACACGCGGGAAGGCCAAGAAGACGCACCCATGGAACCCGGGTGACGCAGGCGGTTGTGCTGGCCGTGAGTCTGGCCACCGACGCCCTGGAATCCGTAGCGTTTGACAACGCCCTGGAAACCTTTACCTTTCGAGGTACCGATCACGTCGACATAGTCGTCAGCTGCAAAGAGCTGGTCGGCGGTAATCGTTTCGCCTGCCTTGATTTCGTCACCGAAACCTTCGAACTCAACCAGATGTTTCTGCGGAGCCACGCCGGCCTTGTCAAAATGGCCTTTCTCGGCACGGTTGGTGTGCTTGGCGGTCTTTTCCTCAAAGCCAAGCTGAACGGCGGTATAACCGTCGGTTTCAACCGTTTTCACCTGAGTGACAACGCAAGGACCGGCTTCAATAACAGTGCATGGAATGTTCTTTCCATCGGCACTGAAGACGGATGTCATTCCGACTTTCTTTCCAATTAATCCTGGCATTTCTACTAATGTTTAATGAATTGATATAAATGAATTTAAATATTTATCGCTCACGCGAATGCTCAGATCTTGATTTCCACTTCGACACCGCTCGGAAGTTCGAGTTTCATCAGGGCGTCAACGGTCTTGGCCGTGGAGTTGTAGATGTCGATAAGACGCTTGTAGGACGACAGTTCGAACTGTTCGCGGGACTTCTTGTTGACGAAGGTGGAACGGTTCACGGTGATGATGCGCTTGTGGGTGGGGAGGGGAATCGGACCGCTCACCACGGCACCCGTGGACTTCACTGTCTTCACGATCTTCTCGGCCGACTTGTCGACGAGATTGTGGTCGTACGATTTGAGTTTGATTCTGATTTTCTGGCTCATAATGTTTGTTGTTTAAATATCCGGACCCGTAGAGCTATATGTACTGGTCCATAGGTTAAAGTAAATTCTCTTTGCCACCGCGTTCCTTTATCACAGGCCGGGCCTGCGAGGCGCTCATGGCTACGTATTCGGCAAATTCCATACTGCTGGTGGCACGGCCCGACGTAATGGTGCGCAGGGCGGTCACATAGCCGAAGGTCTCGGCCAGGGGTACCGTGGCCTTTATGACGCGGGCGCCGGAACGGTTCGTATCCATTCCGTTCACCGTGCCGCGGCGACGGTTGAGGTCTCCGATGACATCGCCCATATTTTCTTCGGGGGTGATGACTTCGAGTTTCATAATGGGTTCGAGCAAGGCGGGCTTGGCTTTCTCGCAGGCGTGCTTGAAGGCCTGGATGGCGCAGATTTCGAACGACAGGGCATCCGAGTCGACCGGATGGAACGAGCCGTCGAGCAGCGTCACCTTGAGGCTTTCCATCGGACAGCCGGCCAAAACGCCGTTCTGCATAGCCGTCTTGAAGCCTTTTTCTACCGAGGGGATGAACTCCGTGGGGACGTTGCCGCCCTTCACTTCGCTCACAAACTGAAGGCTGCCTTCGAATTCGGGATCCTTGGGACCCACCTTCACGATGATGTCGGCGAACTTGCCGCGGCCGCCGGTCTGCTTCTTGTAGGTCTCGCGCAGCTGCACCTCTTCGGTGATGGCTTCGTGATACGATACCTGAGGCTGACCCTGGTTGCATTCCACCTTGAATTCCCGGCGAAGACGGTCCACGATTATCTCGAGGTGCAGCTCGCCCATTCCGCTGATGACGGTCTGGCCGGTCTGTTCGTCGGTCTTGACGGTAAAGGTGGGATCCTCCTCGGCCAGCTTGGCCAGGCCGATATCCAGCTTGTCCAGATCCTTCTGCGTCTTGGGTTCGATGGCTACGCCGATTACCGGTGCGGGGAAATCCATCGATTCCAGCACAATCTGCTTTCCTTCGTCGCAAAGGGTGTCGCCCGTGCGGATATCCTTCATACCCACAATGGCACCGATGTCGCCGGCCGAAATCACATCGACGGGATTCTGGTGGTTGGAGTGCATCTGGAAAATGCGCGAAAGGCGTTCCTTCTTGCCGGAACGGGAATTGAACACATAGCTGCCCGACTGCATCTCGCCCGAATAGACGCGGACAAAACACAGACGGCCCACAAAAGGATCGGTGGCTATTTTGAACACCAAAGCCGTCAGCGGCTCGTCCTCGCGCGGATGGCGGACCACTTCGGAGTCGGTCTTGGGATCGGTTCCGGTAATGGCTTCGGTATCCAGGGGCGAAGGCAGATAGGCACAGACGGCGTCGAGCAGGGGCTGGACGCCTTTGTTCTTGAAAGAGGTGCCGCAGACTACGGGCTGAAGATTCAGCGAGAGGGTTCCCTTGCGGAGGGCCCGGCGGATTTCGGCTTCGGTAATGGTGGAGGGATCGTCAAAGAACTTCTCCATCATCTCGTCGTCGAACTCGGCGGCCGACTCGAGCATCTTGTCGTGCCATTCCTGGGCCTCGGCCAGCAGGTCGGCCGGGATTTCCTCTACCGAATAATCGGCTCCGATGGACTCGTCGTGCCAATAGATGGCCTTCATCCGGATAAGGTCGATGACTCCCTTGAAGGAATCCTCGGCCCCGATAGGTATCTGGATGGGACAAGGATTGGCCTTGAGCACCGACTTCATCTGCGATACCACAGAGAAGAAATCGGCCCCCGAACGGTCCATTTTGTTCACATAACCGATGCGCGGCACGTTGTATTTGTCGGCCTGGCGCCATACCGTCTCGGACTGGGGCTCCACACCGCCAACCGCGCAAAAGACGGCCACGGCGCCGTCCAACACACGCAACGAACGTTCCACCTCGACGGTGAAATCGACGTGTCCCGGAGTGTCAATCAGATTTATCTTGTATTTCTGGTCGGCATACTTCCAGTAAGTGGTAGTAGCAGCCGAAGTGATGGTGATGCCACGCTCCTGCTCCTGCTCCATCCAGTCCATCGTAGCGGCACCGTCGTGCACCTCACCTATCTTGTGGGTGAGACCGGTATAGAACAGTATGCGCTCCGATGTCGTGGTTTTCCCGGCATCGATGTGCGCCATTATACCGATGTTACGCGTGAACTGCAGATCCGTTTTTGCCATATTGTCTGTTGCTGTAGGCTATTAGAAACGGAAATGGGCGAAAGCACGGTTGGCCTCGGCCATACGGTGCATATCCTCCTTACGCTTGAAGGAACCACCCTGATTGTTGTATGCATCCATTATTTCGGCCGCGAGTTTGTCGGCCATAGTCTTACCGCCACGCTTGCGGGCAAAGGCAATCACGTTCTTCATAGAGATGGATTCCTTGCGGTCGGGACGGATTTCGGTAGGCACCTGGAACGTGGCGCCGCCGATACGGCGGGACTTTACCTCTACCTGGGGAGTGATGTTGTCCAGGGCGGTCTTCCAGATTTCGAGAGCTGTTTTTTCTTCGTTGGCCATTTTGCTCTTGACGATGTCCAGGGCTTCGTAGAAGATTTCGAAAGCGGTGTTCTTCTTGCCGTCGTACATCAGGTGATTGACAAACTTGGTCACTTTGGTGTCATTGAAAACGGGATCCGGGAGGATGACGCGTTTCTTGGGTTTGCTCTTTCTCATTGTTTTAAAATTTCGTTTTTGCTTGGCTGTTACGATCTTCAACGCCCTCGCCCGGGCATTTACTCAACCTTCGGAACAAGTATTCCTACAATACCAATACTAAAAAACCTGTTAAACTAATTATTTCTTACCTGTGGCCTTGGGGCGCTTGGCACCGTATTTGGAACGGCGCTGGGTGCGGGAGACGACACCGGCGGTATCGAGCGTGCCGCGCACAATGTGGTAACGTACACCGGGCAGATCCTTCACACGGCCGCCACGGATAAGGACGATGGAGTGTTCCTGCAGGTTGTGGCCCTCACCGGGGATGTAGCAGTTCACTTCCTTGGAGTTGGTAAGACGGACACGGGCCACTTTACGCATGGCTGAGTTCGGCTTTTTGGGGGTAGTCGTGTACACACGCACACAAACAACGCGACGCTGCGGGCAGGAATCGAGGGAAGGAGACTTGCTCTTGTCATTCAGAACGACTCTGCCTTTTCTCACTAATTGCTGAATTGTAGGCATTTTACTGGTTTTTTGTTCAATAATATATAGTTAAATATCACTATTATCCACTCCTTACAAAATGGCCCGCAAAGATAGAAACTCTTTTATTCCCAAACAAAAAAGTCTGTGAAAATTTATTCACAGACTCTAAATGGGTTTTGAGGGGGGGTGAGCCGGGCTTTTTCAGGTCCGACAGACGGGCCGTCGGATTCCGGCCGGGCTTGCGGGCAGATTCCGGTCGCCGGGCGGGCGACACGGATCAGGCCTCGCCGCCGCCGAATCCCATCGGCGGAAGGGCCTGCGGATTCTTTATGGGGCCGAACTGCTGTTCGTACTTCACCACGTTCTCCTGCAGGGCCATCAGCAGGCGCTTGGCGTGCTCGGGCGTCAGAATAATGCGTGAATTCACCTTTGCCTTGGGCATACCGGGCATCATCCGCACGAAATCCAGGATGAATTCCGAACTGGAATGGGTAATGATGGCCAGGTTGGAATACGTTCCCTGAGCCACCTCCTCGGGCAGCTCGAAGTTCAGTTTGTTCTCTTTCGGTTCCATATATAATAAGGTATATAATTTGTTCCGGCGATATCAGCCGACCACGGGCCGCAGACCTATCTTCTTTCGTCTCTAAGCTCTAAGCTCTCGTCCGGCGCCTATTTCTGCCGGAAGAACAGCTGCACGGGCGTGCCCGAAAAGTCGAATTCCTCGCGGAGCTTGTTCTCCAGGAAACGCTTGTAAGGTTCCTTTATGTACTGCGGCAGGTTGGCAAAGAACACGAACGAAGGCGTCACAGGGCCCTGCAGCTGAGTTACATACTTGATTTTGATATACTTGCCCTTGGTGGCAGGCGGCGGATAGTTTTCGATGAGCGGCAGGAAGAACTCGTTGAGCCGCGCGGTGGGGACGTGACGCTGGCGGGCATCGTAAACCGCCTTGGCCGACTCCAGGGCCTTGAATATGCGGTGCTTGGTGACGGCCGAGGTAAACACCATCGGGAAATCGGTGAAGGGCGCGAAGCGGGCCCGGATGGCAGCTTCCATCTCGCGCAGCGAACGGCTGTCCTTGTCGTCGACCAGGTCCCATTTGTTCACACACACCACCAGTCCCTTACGGTTGCGCTGGATAATGGAGAAGATGCTCATATCCTGGGCCTCGATGCCGCGGGTGGCGTCGAGCATAAGCAGACAGACGTCGGCGTTTTCGATGGCCTTAATGGAACGCAGTACCGAATAGTATTCCACGTCTTCGGTCACCTTGGCCTTTTTGCGGATGCCGGCCGTGTCGACCAGGTAGAAATCGAAGCCGAACTTGTTGAATCGGGTCAGGATGGAATCGCGCGTGGTGCCGGCAATGTCGGTCACAATGTGGCGGTCCTCTCCTATGAAGGCATTGATAATGGACGACTTGCCCACGTTGGGACGGCCCACTACGGCTATTCGGGGAAGTCCGTCACCGGCGTCGTCCACGGCGGAATCCTTGGGGAAAAGCGTCAGGATGTGGTCCAGCAGATCGCCGGTGCCCGAACCGTTCATCGCCGAAATGCAGAAAGGATCGCCCAGACCAAGTTTGTAGAACTCGGCCGAGGCATACGACATAACGGCCTCGTCGGTCTTGTTGCACACCAGCAGCACGGGACGGTCTTTCACGCGGCGCAGGATGGTGGCCACCTCGGCATCGAGGTCGGTCACGCCGTTCTGCACGTCTACCAGGAACAGCACCACGTCGCACTCGGCCAGCGAGGCCTCCACCTGGCGACGTATCTGGTCTTCGAACACGTCGTCCGAGCCGACCACCCAACCGCCCGTGTCGACCACCGAGAATTCCTCGCCGTTCCAAAGGCAATGGCCGTAATGACGGTCGCGGGTGGTTCCGGCCTCGTCGTTCACGATGGCCCGACGGCCCTCTACCAAGCGGTTGAACAGGGTGGACTTGCCCACATTGGGACGTCCGACAATGGCTACAAGTCTGCTCATTTCTGTATGGTATATAACGTTGTTTTACAAGCAATTATTCGGGCTGGTAGCCGAACTCCCGGAGCAGGTTGTCGCGGCTGCGCCAATCCTTTTCCACCTTTACGAACAGTTCCAGGAACACCTTGCGCTCCAGAAACTTCTCTATGTCCTGACGGGCGGCCGTGCCCACCTTTTTCAGGGCGGCGCCTCCGCGGCCTATGATGATGCCCTTCTGGCTGTCGCGCTCCACCACGATGGCCGCTTTTATGGACACCCGGTCTTTCTCTTCCTTGTATTGCTCCACCACCACTTCCACCGAATAGGGCACTTCCTTCTGGTAGTAGAGCAGTATTTTCTCGCGGATTATCTCCGACACGAAAAAGCGCGTAGGCTTGTCGGTAAGGGCATCCTTGCCGAAATAGGGCGGGCACTCGGGCAGCAGGTCGCGGATACGGCTCAGCAGGTAGTCCACGTTGAAGTTGTGCAGGGCCGACACGGGAATTATCTCGGCCCGGGGCATCAGCTGCTGCAGCTGCTCCACCTGGGCGGCCAGCTGCTGCTGGTCGGTAAGGTCTATCTTGTTTATAAGGAGCAGCACCGGCACCTGGCTGTTTTGCACCTTGGACAGGAAACCGGCGTTCTTGTCGATGGTTTCCACCGTGTCGGTGATGTAGAGCAGCACGTCGGCATCCACCAAGGCCGACTGCGAAAACTGCAGCATCGATTCCTGCAGCTTGTACTTGGGCGACAGCACGCCGGGCGTATCGGAGAAGACTATCTGGTAGTCGTCGCCGTTGACGATGCCGGTAATGCGGTGCCGCGTGGTCTGGGCCTTGGACGTGATAATGGAGAGCCGCTCCCCCACCAGGCGGTTCATCAGCGTGGACTTGCCCACGTTGGGGTTGCCCACAATGTTTACGAATCCCGATCTGTGCATAGCTTTTCTTAAACGAAAAACGGAGACGCGCTTTTGGTGTGTGCTCCGTTATCCTTTCGGCAACGGTCCCCGAAAGGGCCGCTCCTTTCCAAGAGAAGCGTCTTACGACAGCTTTTCGCCTTCCATCTCGATTGCCACTTTGCCGCGATAGTAACCGCACTCGGGGCAAACCGTATGATAGACATAATGATTGCCGCAGTTGGGGCATACAGCCAGCGTAGGAGCTTCGGCCACGTAATGGGTTCTTCTCTTTGCAGTTCTCGTGTTCGAGTGTTTGTGTCTAGGATGTGCCATTTTTCTATCTGTTTAAATTAATTGTTTTCGTCGTCCAACTTGAGTTTCTTCAGTTCTTCCCAGATGGGGTTGCCGGAATTGTCATCGTCCAGCGCCTCCCCTTCGTCCAATCCGTCCATCTCGTCGTCTCCTTCGTCACTGAAGCTCTTTGCCAGGTGCTTTTTCAGTTTCGACGACATCGCCTTGTTGCATTGACCGGGCAGATGGACGTGCTTTATAGGAATCGCCAAAGCTATGATTTCGTACAGGAACCACGCTATGTTCAACTCGCCTTCCGCCTCGGGGACCACGATGACGTCTTCGCCTTCTTCGGCATATTCGGCTCCGAACTTGGCTATGAGACGGCTCTCCTGCTCCACCGGCAGCGGCATATCTTCCAGACAGCGGTCGCAAGGGACTTCCACAATGCCCTTCACTGCAAAATTCACCTCGTACAACAGGCCCGTGTAGTTTACCGAGACGCTTGCGTGGACGTCTCCTTTCTGCACTTCAGGCCCGTCGATGAGCGCAAACCAGTTGGTGTCGAGTTGGTATTCGAACTCGTGTTTTCCCACCGTGAGGCTCTTCAAGGGCAGCTTGTAGGCATCGAACTTGCTCATTTCGACCTATATCTGAAAAAGCGGCGCGAAGGTAGTAATTATTTTTTCAGCTGCTAACTTATTTATCGGTTTTTTTCTCCGGCCCAGCTGAGCACCAGTCGGAACTGCTGGTCGCCGGGGCTTCCTACGTAATAGAAATCCGACACCGTGAAGAACACCGTGAGCGTTCCGGGCTGGTATTCGAAATCGTACACCTCGGACCAACGGTTGCCGTCCTGGTCTTCGAACCAGCGTACCACGGGCAGGGGGGCCTGCACCCCGTCGGAATAGACGTGATAGCACGTTACCAGCCCGTTGTCGCAGATGTATTCCGTCAGTTCGGGCACCGAGAAGGAGGCCTGGTAGAGCGTATTCAGGCCCTGCGTGTCGCTCGATGGCACCCAGCTGGCGTCCATCGCCGTCATATTGAACACTTCGAAGTTGGCATCCAGCCCGTCCTGGCCGTCGCGGCCGTCCTCGCCCTTGCAGGAAAGCATAAGCAGGCCCAGCAGACAGGCCGCCCATAGGAATTTGTTCGTTTGCATAGAATTTCGCTTCACTTGATTTTACAGACTGCAGGCGGCACCTCAGCTTAGATTATCTGTTCCAGTTTGTCGGTGTTGGCCTTTATTTCCTCGTCGGGCACGCTGTAGTTCTTAAGGTCGCCGGCCAGGTAGCGGTCGTACGACGACATATCCATCAGGCCGTGTCCCGACAGGTTGAAGAGAATGGTCTTCCCCACTCCTTCTTCCTTGCAGCGGAGCGCCTCCCGGACGGCCACAGCTATGGCGTGCGACGATTCCGGCGCAGGAATGATGCCCTCGCTGCGGGCAAACAGAAGCGCGGCGTCGAAGGCCTCCAGCTGGTTGACGTCGGCGCCTTCCATCAAACCGTCCTTGGTAAGCTGGCTCACGATGGAACCGGCCCCGTGGTAGCGCAGGCCGCCGGCGTGGATGTTGGCCGGGGCAAAGTCGTGCCCAAGCGTATACATAGGAATAAGAGGCGTATAGCCCGACTGGTCACCGAAGTCGTATTGGAACACACCGCGCGTAATCTTGGGGCAGGAAGCGGGCTCGGCGGCTATGAAGCGCGTCTTGCGGCCGTCCAGCAGGTTGTGGCGCATAAAGGGGAACGAAATGCCCGAGAAGTTGGAACCGCCTCCGAAGCAGGCCACCACAATGTCGGGATACTCGCCGGCCATTTCCATCTGCTTTTCGGCCTCCAGGCCTATCACCGTCTGGTGGAGCGACACGTGGCTCATAGTGCTTCCCAGACAGTACTTGCACTTTTCGGGGGTGTTGCGGGCCAGTTCCACGGCCTCCGAGATGGCCGTTCCCAGACTGCCCTGATGGTTGGGGTTCTGGGTAATGATGGCGCGGCCGGCCCGGGTAGACATCGAGGGCGAAGCAATAACCGTGGCACCGTAGCTCTGCATAATGCTCCGGCGGTAGGGCTTCTGCTCAAAACTCACCTTTACCATATACACGGCCAGCTCCAGTCCGAAGGCCCGGCAGGCATACGAAAGGGCCGTACCCCACTGGCCGGCACCGGTCTCGGTGGTGACGTTGGTTATTCCCTCCTGCTTGCAAT
>R17__coassemble_733_pt1 | contig 12748 bp, 5 predicted proteins | sample R17__metabat2_high_PE_026 | metagenome-assembled genome bin R17
ATTTCCTGTTTGGTCCATCGATATTTTACAGTGCTGCTGCTTCTCGTCGTGGTACCCCGCCTACAGGCCACCAGGCGGGGGGCGGACGGAGGTAACTTATTTCAGCGATAATTCTCGATGCAAATTTTCCCGTTTTGTGCATCGAGATTGGCTGGTCGAATAGTTGTTCTGCGAATATCTGCGAATTTTTTTTGACGGTTGTCATAAGCTGTCAACGGGCCGTGGTAGCTTCGCGAAAAATTTGAGGGAAGAGCTGTTGTAAAGCGAAAATTCTTCGTGGCGAACCTCGGCGAGACGAAAATTCCTCTGGAGGAACCGCAGCGAACCCTTAACTTTGCGAACCAATAACTCTGCGAAACAAAACTTATCGAACCATAGTTATCGAATTCATATCACTGCGGAAGAACCAAAGCTTATTGAACCATAATTCAGCGAAACAAGGTTTTCGAACCATATTTGTTGAACCATATTTTTGAACCATAGTTTATAGAACCATAGTTTATAGAACATATTGAACCAAGGCCTATCGAGCCATAACTTTGCGAACCAAACCACTGAGAAACAATGAACGGAAAACTTAATGTATATAAGGCGTCGGCCGGATCGGGCAAAACCTGGCGGCTGTCGGTGGAATATGTAAAGCGCCTGCTGCAGTATCCCGAGGACGGTTACCGGCATATTTTGGCCGTGACTTTTACCAACAAGGCGGCCGGCGAAATGAAGGAACGCATTCTGCGCTATCTGGCCGACCTGGCTAAGGAAAATCCCGGCGAGACCGACGTGCTGGCGGCGGTGCAGACCGAATTGGGGATGGATCGTGACACTGTCCGTCAGCGGGCGCAGACGGCCCTGAAACATCTGCTGCACGACTACGGGCGATTTAGGGTGAGCACCATCGACACCTTCTTCCAGACGGTGCTGCGCAACTTGGCCCGCGAGCTGAAGGTGGGCAGCCACTTCAACATAGACCTGGATTCCGGTGCCGTGCTGGAAAAGGCGGTGGACCTGGTGTACGAAAACGCCGGCCGGCCCACACCGGCTGCCCAAACGGATTCCGAGACTTCGCAGCCCCCGCAAACGGAATCCGGAATCCCGCAGACGCCCACCGTCTCGCAGTCGCTGCTGGACTGGCTGCAGCGCTATGTGAGTCAGCAGGTGGAGGACGGGAAGAACCGCAACGTGACCGACGAACTGAAGAAATTCGGCAAAAACATATTCAAAGAGGAATACCAGACCCACCGCCGGGAGCTGCGCGAGTTTTTCGGAGACGATGCCCGGAAAGCCATTTCGGAATACCGCAAGGCGCTGGAGGCCTTGAAGCAGGCCGAAATGGACAAACTGAAGGCCGCGGCCGCCGGATTTATGGCGCTGGCCGGCCGCTTTGGAATGTCGGAAGAGGAATTCATCGATGCCTTTCCGTACAAGGAGAAAAGCGGCTTGGGAATGTATATGTCCAAACTCCAGAAAGGCGAAGATGCCTCCTATGGCAGAAATGTGCAAGCGTCCTTTAATATATCTCCCAAAAACCCAATTCTGGGGCGCATAGAAGCCATACGCCCCCTGAAACCGTGGGTGGAGGAGGTGGAGTCGCTCCGGGTTACCGCCTTCCGTATAAAAAACTCGGTGGACCAGGCCACCCGCAACCTGTACCAGGTGGGCTTGCTCGACGACTTTGCCCGCGAAGTGGACCGCCTGAACCGGCAGGACAACCGCTTTCTGCTGGCCCAGACCGCGCCCTTGCTGGCCGGCCTGCTGGGGCCGGGCGACGCGCCCTTCATATTCGAGAAAACCGGCGCCGACCTCAAGTGCCTAATGATAGACGAATTCCAGGACACCTCGCATATGCAGTGGCGCAATTTCCGCGTGCTGCTGGAGGAATGCCTGGCCCAGGGGAACGAATGCCTGGTGGTGGGCGACGAAAAGCAGTCCATCTACCGCTTCCGCAACGGCGACTGGCGCATTCTGGGCAATATTGACGATGAGCTCCGTGGCCAGACAACGGAAATTCCGCTCGATACCAACTACCGGAGCGAATACTATATAGTCGAGTTCAATAACCGGCTGTTTGCCGCGGCGGTAAACCGTCTGCTGCCGCTGCCGGATTCCGCCCCGGCCGCCGGAACTTCCCCGGCCGGCGACGCACACGCCTCGGCATCGGGCGGGAAAAACCAAAAGTCGGACGGCGTCGATTATACCGCCGTCCTTGGAGAAGAACTGGCCCGCGAACTGCGCCAAAAGGCCTACGGCAATATTAGGCAGCAATGCAAGCGCGCAGAAAAACGCCAGTGCGGCTATGTGCGGATAGAACTGGTCGACCCCGAAAAAGACGTCTACGAGGAAGCCACTTGCCAAGCACTTATGGAGCAGGTGGAACGGCTGCGGGCAGCGGGCGTGGCGCCTTCGCAGATAGCCATTCTGGTAAGGAAAAACAAGCATATACCGCTCATCGCCTCTTATTTTGCCTCGCATAGGCGCGACGACAGCGGCTATTACCATATTGTGTCCGACGAGGCCTACCGGCTGGGGGCTTCCAAGGCGCTCCGCCTGCTTATGTCGGCCCTGCGGCTGAGCGTCGACGGCCGCAATATGCCGGCACAGGAAGAGTTGCGGAGCTATCTGGGCAAGGACGCCGCCGACGAACTTTGCCGCCAGCTGGAGGAACGCCGTTCGCTGCCCTTGGCCGAGCTGGCCGAATGGCTCTACGTCCGGCTGGACTTGAAGCGTCTGCTCGGACAGGACGCCTATGTGTTTGCCTTTATGGACAGACTGACGGAGTTCATTGCCAAGACTTCGGCCGACGCCTCCGAATTCTGCCAGTGGTGGGACGAGAAGCTCTCGGCCGTAACCGTGCCGATGGGAACGCAACTGGACGGCATCCGCATTCTCAGTATCCACAAGTCCAAGGGACTGGAATACCATACGGTGCTGCTGCCTTTCTGCGACTGGAATCTGTTGGGAGAGGTGCACGACAATTTCTGGGCTGTCCCCGCCAAGGAGGAACCCTTCTGCCGCCTGCCCGTGGTGCCGGTGCCGTATACCTCGAAATGGGGGGATACGGTATTCGACGCCTCCTACCGCACCGAGACGCAGCAGCTGCTGGCCGACAGCCTGAATGCCTTGTACGTGGGCATAACCCGCGCCCGTAAAAACCTGATAATCTTTACCAAGGATACGGAAGCGGAAAAGAAGGGAAACGGCGGCGGTCACGGGCCTGAAGATGGCAAAAGACCATCCGCGATGGACAAGCTGCTGCGCCAGCTGATGTTGAAACTGGGCCGGCAGACAGTGAACGGAGAGCCCTTGCCGGAGACGGAAGATCCTTCCAGACTCATCGGCCAGTTCGATCTGGCTACGCGAGTGTACGAATACGGCTCCCTGGAAAAAGAGCCGCCCGCTTCGGTGGAAATGGCCGGTTCGCCGGAATCGTCGCGGCAGCCGGAACCGTCGGCGCGCGGACCGCGGATTCTGCCGCCGCAGGAAGTGACCTATGCCAGCTGCCCGCTGCGAGCCGGTTTCCGTCAGTCGGGACGCAGCGAGAACTTTATGCGCGGCGACGATTCCGCCGAGGAATATTCCAACGAATTCATAGACCGGGGCAAGCGCCTGCACTACATATTCTCGAAAATGGTGCGGCCCGACGATGCGCCGGCGGCCGTGGCTGCGGCCGTGTCGGAAGGCATTCTGCCCCAGGCCCAGGCTGCCGAAACGCTGGCCTGGGTGGACGAGGCCTGGCAGCAGGCCGAAGTGCGTTCCTGGTGGAGCGGCGATTTCCAGCTGTACAACGAATGCAGCATTGTGTGTCTGAGCCCCGAGGGCGAGCTGCAGGAACGGCGGCCCGACCGCGTGCTGGTGCGCGACGGCAAGGTGCAGGTAATCGACTTCAAGTTCGGCCACCGGCGCGACGGAAGCAGACAGCAGGATGCCTACCGCCGTCAGGTGCAGGACTATATGCGGCTGATGCACGATATGGGCTATGCCCGGGTGGAAGGCTGTTTGTGGTATGTGAGCGACCGGGCCGTGGAGGCCGTGACGCTCTGACGCCCCGGCTTCCCGCGCAGACGTCCCGGTGGCCCGATTCAAGGGCAGCCGCCCCGACGCCGAGAACCGCCCCGGGTTTACTGATGTTGAAATATAAAAAACGAAATACGATGAAGACTTTTTTGCAGGAAGTGGCGGCCGAAGTGTACCGCCGATACGGGCCGCAAGGTACGGATGGCTTGGCCCTGAAAGACGTGGCCATAGTGTTTCCCAACAACCGGGCGCGGCATTTCTTTAACGGCGCGCTGCTGGAGCTGTCGGGCGGACACGCCCTGTGGACGCCCCAGTATCCCACTTTGGCCGACCTGTTCTCGCAGTTGGCGAATGCCGGCACAGGCAATGCCCAACTGCGGGTGGGCGACCCGCTGGCCCTGTGCGGCTGGCTGTACGGCTGCTACCGGTACGTGTTCTCCGAGGAGGAACCCGAGCCCTTCGACAGTTTTTACGGATGGGGAAACACCCTCTTGCACGATTTCGACAATCTGGACAAAAACCTGTCGGACGCCCGGCTGGTGTTCCGCAACATAGGCGACCAGCAAAGGCTGGAATCCAATTACGATTTTCTGGAGAAAGACCAGAAGGAACTGTTGGAACGCTTTTTCGGCCGGATGAAGACCGGGGCCGAGCGTACCGTGCTTATGAACCGTTTTGCCGAAGTGTGGAACCGTATGCCCGAGCTGTACGAGCGTTTCCGCGAACGGCAGCTGGCCGAGGGTGCCTGCTACGAAGGCCTGCTCAACCGCCGGGCCCTGGAAGCGGTGGCCGCCGATGCCTCGGTGCTGGACGGCCTCCGGGCGGAAAAGTATTGGCTGGTGGGATTCAACGCCCTGAACGAGTGCGAAAAACGCTTGTTCCGCTACCTGAAGGAGGCCGGCTTGGCCGAATTCTGCTGGGATTACGACGAGTATTACCTCGAGGACCACGAAGCCGGTCATTTCCTGCGCGACCGGTCGGAGGGCTGGCACGCAGGGCGCGGCAACCTGAGCGCCTTTCCGCCCGTGGCGTTGCCCGAGGCCTGCTTCCAACAGATGGACAGCCGGGAAAAACGCATAAGACTGGTGTCGTCGCCCACCGGAAATGCCCAGGCGCATTATGCCTATGCCTGGATTAAGGAACGGCTGGCGGCGGGCGTGGATCCGCGCGACCTGGCCATTGTGCTGGCCGACGAAAGCCTGCTGCTGCCGCTTTTGCACCGCATTCCCGAGGAACTTCAGGATATTAACGTGACGATGGGCTATCCCTTGGTGCAGACGCCGGTGTATAATTTGGTGCGCCAGCTGTTGCTGCTCCACTGCGACGGCTGCAGCCAGGGCCGTTTCCTGAGCCGCTTTTCCTTGCCGGTGCTGCAGAATCCTTACATAGCTGAGCTGTCGGCGCGGGCCGGGGAAGTGGCCGGGCGTCTGGTGGCGGAAAACCGTTTCGCGGCCGATGCCGGATTTTTCCAAGGTTCCGCTCCGTTGGATTCTGCGTCCGACGGCGACCCGCAGACCTCCAATGCCGTAGCCGAATCCTCGAGGGCTTCCGATGCCGTGGCAGAATCCTCGAAGGCTTCCGGTGCCGTAGCCGAATCCTCGAGGGTTTCCAATGCCGTCGCCGAATCCCGGATGGCTTCCGAAGAATTCCCGGAAGACTCCCGCGACGTGCTGGACGAAATATTCCGGCCGCTGGAAGGCCCCGAACAACTTGGCCGGCTTATTCTGAATGTGCTGCGCCGGCTGTCGGACCGCGAATACGAACGGCAGAAAAGCCTGCCCGCTGCGCAGCGCCACCTGAGCCGCGATGCCTTCTATCGCGAAAGCCTGTTCCTGTGCCATACTACGGTGAGCCGCCTGGCCGACGTGATGGCTGCCGGCGGACTGGAAGTGTCGATGGGCACCTACCGCCGCCTGCTGCTGCGGGTGCTCGACGCCAGCATTCCCTTCTCGGGCGAGCCGCTGCAGGGCGCCCAGCTGATGGGCATTCTGGAAACCCGCAACCTGGATTTCGGGCACGTGCTCATATTGTCGGCCAACGAAGGCAATCTGCCCGCGCGCTCGGGCGACGATTCCTTTATTCCCTACAACATACGCCGCGCCTTCGGCCTGAACGGGCCGGAGCACCAGGATGCCATCACGGCCTATTATTTCTTCCGCTTCCTGCAGCGTGCCTCCGACATAACGCTGGTGTACAGCACGGCCGCCGATGCCGAGAAGGGCGAGATGAGCCGTTTCCTGCTGCAGCTGGAAATGGAGCCGCCGCGCAACGCCACGGTGGAAAAGCTGGAGCTTTCCAACCGCGAGGTGGCCCTGTGCCCCCTGACGGACGTGCCCAAGACGGACGAAGATTTGGATAAGGTGAAGCAGACAGAATTCTGCTTTTCGCCCTCGTCCATCAACAACTATCTGGACTGCCCGATGCGTTTCTACTACGAAAAGATACGCAGGCTCAAGCCCGAGGACGAGATTTCCGAGGAAGTGGACGCCAGCCGTTTCGGCACGATATTCCACGCCGTGGCCCAGGGCGTCTACGGGGCGCTGATGCTGCACAAACGCGACGGAAACTGGCCCGGTGCCGGCGAATTGTTTGCCTTTTTGGAAAGGAAGCCCCACGAGCCGGTGCGCCTGAACGTGACGGCCTCCGACCTGGACGAACTGCTCAGACGGGATGCCTGGCTGGACGGACTTATCGATTACCAGTATCAAAAAGAGGTGTTCCGCATTTTCAATGCCGAAGGAAAGGCCGTGCGCCGGCCGGTGCCCCAAAGCGATTGGAACGGCCAGCAGCGGGTGTTGGCCCGGGTGCTCAAGACCTATGTCCGTAACCTGCTCCGCCGCGACCGCGACTACGCGCCCTTCGAGATCCTGGACCTGGAGCGCCGCTGCGAGGGCTGGTTGCCCGACCAGGCCACGGGCATCAAAATAGGGGGCATCGTGGACCGTATGGACCTGAAATATACCCTGGTGGGCAACCAGACCCGGCCGGTGCTGCGCATCGTGGACTACAAGACGGGTGGCTATTCCCACGAATTCAACTCAATGGACAGGCTGTTCAAGCCCGCGCCCGATCGTCCCTACCAGATACTGCAGACCTTTGTCTATGCCTCGCTGCTCCGGGGACAGGCGGCCGCGATGTTCGGCCTGAAGGAAGAACCGCTGCTCAAGCCCTGCCTGTATTATGTGAACAAGTTCGGAGATGCCGCGACCCAGACGCATATAAGCTACAATGTTTCCGCCAGGATGAACGATGCCCGAATGGGGACTGTGGAGGATATCGAGCCCTTCTACCAGGAATTCTCGCAGGAACTGCTGGCGCGGGTGTCCACCCTGTGGGACAAGAGCGTTCCTTTTACCCGCAGCCAGGTGGCCGACCCGGACACCCAGAAACCTTGCTGCTACTGCGACTTCCGCGCTCTTTGCGGACGGTAGGGGAGCGGCGGCCGGTTCCTCTTTGCGGTCGGCGGAAGGGCGGCGGACAAATAATTCGCTTCCCTTTGCGAAGGCTTCTCGGAAAACGTATCTTTGCGCCCGGTCGGAACCCATCCGGCCGGGAACCATATAGAAACAATTTATATGAAACACGGATTTTTGGCTCGCAGCGGCCAAAGCTGCTGCCTGCTGCTTTTTACAGCGCTTATGATTACCTCTTGCCAATCAAATCCCTTCCTGCAGGAATGGGACACGCCCTACGGAATGCCTCCGTTCGGCCAGATAAAAGAATCGCATTACCTGCCGGCGGTGAAGGCCGGCATTGCCCAGCTGGAAAAGGAAGTGGTGGACATCATCGTGAATCCCGAGGCGCCCAGCTTCGACAACGTCGTGGGGGCCTACGACCAGGCCGGCGAAATCCTGGCCAAGGTGCAGGGCGTGCTTTTCAACCTGGTGAACGCCGACGGTACGCCCCGGCTGCGGGCCATTGCCGAGCAGGCGCTTCCCCTGATGACCGACGTGTCGAGCCGTATCTTTACCAACCCGGGCCTGTTCCAAAAGGTGGAAGCCCTCTATAAGGTGCGCGATACGCTCCATCTTACCAGCGAACAGCTTCGCTACCTGGAAGATATGTATCGCCGGTTCGAAGAAAACGGCATAGCTCTGGACGAGGCCGGGCAGCAGCGGATGCGCGAGATTAACGTGGCCCTGGCCTCGCGCGAAATGCAGTTCGGCAGCCAGCTGCTGGCCGAGAACAACGAATTCAAGGCTAAATACGGCGTGGCCGTGTCGGAATACGTGCCGGCAATGACCACCTGCGCCGACCGCGAACGTCGCCGCGAAATGTTCGAGGGCTACAGTTCGCGCGGCAACCACGGCAACGCCAACGACAACAAGGAACTCATAAAGGAAATAATGTCCCTGCGCATAGAGCAGGCGCAGCTGTTGGGCTACGACTGCCCGGCCAATTTCATCCTGTCCGACAAGATGGCCCACGACGCTCCCACGGTAGACAAGTTCTTGGAAGGCATATTCAAGGCCGCCGTGGCCAAGGCCAAGGAGGAGGTCAAGGACTTGCAGGCCGAGATGGACAAGGACATTGCCGCCGGCCTGCTGCCCGAAGGCTCCCGCATAGAGCCCTGGGACTGGTTCTACTATGCCGAGCGGGTGCGTATGGTCAAATTCAACCTTACCGAAGACCAGGTGCGGCCGTATTTCCAGATGGAAAACGTCCGTCAGGGCGTGTTCGACAATGCCTCCCGGCTGTACGGCATCCGCTTTGAACCGGTGCCCGACGCCCCGAAATATCACCCCGAGGTGGAGGTGTTCAAGGTGATGGATGCCGACGGCTCGCTGCTGGGCATTTTCTCTACCGACTATTTCCCCCGCGACACCAAGCGCGGCGGCGCCTGGATGAACAATATGCGCGACCAGTATTTCGACCGCGACGGCAACGAGGTGCGTCCCATCATTGTGAACGTGGGCAACTTTACCCGTCCTACGGCCGATGCGCCGGCCCTGTTGTCGCTCGACGACGTGGAAACGATGTTCCACGAATTCGGTCACGCGCTGCACGGCCTGCTCTCCCAGTGCCGTTACCGCGGCACCAGCGGCACGGCCGTGGCCCGCGACTTTGTGGAACTGCCCTCGCAGATAAACGAGAACTGGGCCTTCCAGAAGGAAGTGCTGGCCACCTATGCCCGCCATTACCAGACCGGCGAGGTGATTCCTGCCGAACTGGTAGACCGCATCGTGGCGGCCGACAAGTTCAACCAGGGCTTTATGACCACCGAGCTCTGCGCGGCGTCCATCCTGGATATGAAGTGGCACGAACTGACAAAGGTGGACGGACTGGATCCGCTGGCTTTCGAAGAGCAGGTGTGCCGCGAAATGGGGCTCATAGGCGAAATAATCCCGCGCTACCGCAGTACCTATTTCAACCATATATTCAACACGGGCTACAGCGCCGGCTACTACAGCTATCTGTGGGCCGAGGTGCTGGACAAGGATGCCTTTGAACTGTTCCTGCAGCGGGGCATTTACGATGCCGAGACGGCCGCGTCGTTCCGCCGCAACGTGCTGGAGAAGGGCAACAGCGACGACCCGATGACGCTCTACCGCGCCTTCCGCGGCGCCGACCCCGACGCCGGTGCCCTGTTGCGCGCCCGCGGGCTGTGAACGCAAACCGTGCTGCGGACGAAATTCTGAAAAAAGCGGGCAGGAAACTGCCCGTCTTTATATACCTTTGCAGCCGGTTTTTCGGAATTACAACAACGTTATAATATACAAGAAAAATGGAAACTGTCGATTGGTCAAAGCTGTCGTTCACCTATATGAAGACAGACTACAACGTGAGATGTTATTGGCGTAACGGCCAGTGGGGCGAACTGGAAGTGTCGTCGTCGGAGTACATACCCATTCATATGGCGGCCACCTGCCTGCACTACGGCCAGGATGCCTTCGAAGGGCTCAAGGCCTTCCGCGGCAAGGACGGGCGCATCCGTATTTTCCGCCTGGACGAGAATGCCAAGCGTATGCAGTCGTCGGCCGACTGCATATTGATGCAGCGCGTGCCCGAAGAACTCTTCAAGGCCGCCGTGCTCAAGGCCGTCAAGATGAACGAGCGCTTTGTGCCGCCCTACGAGTCGGGGGCTTCGCTGTATATCCGTCCGCTGCTCATTGGCACCGGTGCGCGCATTGGCGTGAATCCGGCCGACGAATACCTGTTTGTGGTGTTCGTGATGCCCGTGGGTCCGTATTTCAAGAATGGTTTCAAGCCCTCCAACGTGGTGATTATGCGTCAGTTCGACCGTGCGGCACCGCTGGGAACCGGCCACGTCAAAGTGGGCGGCAACTACGCGGCCAGCCTGCGCTCCGGCCAGCTGGCCCACGACCAAGGCTATGCCGCCGTGCTCTATCTCGACGCCAAGGAAAAGAAGTACCTGGACGAGTGCGGTCCGGCCAACTTCTTCCTGATAAAGGGCAACAAGTATGTGACGCCCGCTTCGGGCAGCATCCTGCCTTCCATCACCAACAAGAGCATCCAGCAGATAGCCGCCGACCTGGGCCTGGAAGTGGACCGTCGCCGCATTACCGTAGAGGAAATGGCCGGTTTCGACGAGGCCGGCGAATGCGGAACCGCTGCCGTGATAAGTCCCGTGGGCCGCATAGACGATCCCGAGACGGGCAAGCAGTATGTGTTCTCCAAGGACGGCGAGGCCGGCCCGGTGTGCCGCAAGCTGTACGATACCCTGCGCGGCATCCAGTACGGCGACCTGCCCGACAAGTTCGGCTGGATTACCTATCTGGACGAGGCGGAATAAGGCTTTATGGGCAAGAACAAGCTGAAGAAATTCGCGGATATGAAGGATTGGGCGCACGTATACGAGTACGCCCAATCTCTTTATGCCCTTGAAGACTGCGAGCTTAAGGGCCATTGGCACGAGCGCGTGTTCGGCAACGATCGTCCCATAGTGCTGGAACTGGGCTGCGGCAAGGGGGAATATGCCGTGGGACTGGCTTCGCGCTGCCCCGACCGTAATTTCATAGGCATCGACATAAAGGGCGCCCGGATGTGGACCGGCGCCGGACAGGCCTTGGAAAAGGGGCTGTCGAACGTGGTGTTCCTGCGTACCCACATCGAGTTCCTGACGCATTTCTTTGCGCCGGGCGAGGTGGCGGAAATCTGGCTCACCTTTCCCGACCCGCAGATGAAAAAGGTGCGTAAGCGCCTGACGTCCACCCGCTTTATGAAAGACTATGCTTCCATTCTGCAAGCTGGCGGCTGCATTCATCTGAAAACCGACAGCCGCTTTATGTTCGAGTATACCGAGGCGATGATTGCGGCCAACGGCCTGGAGGTGCAGTTCCGTACCGACGACCTGTACCACGACGGCCTGCCCGAGGGCGAGGTGTCGTCCCGGCGGTTCGAGGAGCAGGCAGGCGTACCCAACCTGCAGACCTTCTACGAAAAGCAGTGGCTGCAGCGGGGACTGAGCATAAAATACGTGCGGTTCCTGGTGCCCCAAGGCAAGGAGTGGGTGGAACCCGAGGTGGAAATCGAGCCCGACGACTACCGCAGTTTCGGCCGCCAGGCGCGCTGGCTCGACGACGACGTTATCCCCGAGCCTTAGCCTAGACCTTGGCTCTAAGCTCTAAGCTCTAAGTTCTAAGCTCAACTTTGTCCCTTGCCCCTTAAAACTCCTAACTCCTAATTCCTAACTCCTAATTAATTCCAATGCCCCTATATCCCAAACTTATCCTCTCCGCCCTGGCCCGCGTGCGCTATCCCGGCACCGGCAAGAACCTGGTGGAGGCCGGTATGGTGGAAGACAATATCCGCATAGACGGGAACCGCGTGAGCTTCTCGCTCATTTTCGATAAAGAAAACGATCCCTTCCTGAAGTCGGTGGTGAAGGCCGCCGAAACGGCCATACTTACCTTTGTGGACGGGGAAGTGGACATCCGCGGAAACATCAGCGTCAAGTTCCGCAAGGAAACGCCCAAGGCCGAGGCCCGCAAGGAGGAACGTCCGCTGGCCGGCGTTAAGCATATCATTGCCGTTTCGAGCGGCAAGGGCGGAGTGGGGAAGTCCACCGTGTCGGCCAACCTGGCCGTGGCCCTGGCCCGGCTGGGCTACAAGGTGGGACTGCTCGACGCCGATATTTTCGGGCCGTCCATTCCCAAGATGTTCCAGATAGAGGACGCGCGTCCCGAACTGGCGCCCGTCGACGGCCGGGAACTTATCGAACCCATCGAGAAATACGGCGTGAAAATACTGTCCATCGGCTTTTTCGTGGAGGCTAAGCAAGCCGTCATATGGCGCGGAGGTATGGCGTCCAACGCCTTGAAACAGCTTATCGGCGAGGCCGACTGGGGCCCGCTGGACTATTTCCTGATAGACCTGCCGCCGGGCACGAGCGACATTCATCTGACGCTGGTGCAGACGCTCCATCTGAGCGGCGCTTTGGTGGTGACCACTCCGCAGCAGGTGGCGCTGGCCGATGCCCGCAAGGGCATTTCGATGTTCGAGAACGACAAGGTGGATGTGCCCATCCTGGGTCTGGTGGAGAATATGTCGTGGTTCACGCCGGCCGAGCTGCCGGAGAACCGCTACTATCTGTTCGGAAAGGACGGCGCCAAACAGCTGGCCATCGAAACCGGTAATCGGCTGCTGGGGCAGATTCCCTTGGTGCAGAGTATCTGCGAATCGGGCGATGCCGGCCGGCCGGTGGCGCTCGACGAGGATTCCCCGTCGGGACTTGCCTTCCGCGAACTGGCCAAGGCTGTGGCCGAGGTGAGCGAGC
>R17__coassemble_742_pt1 | contig 12510 bp, 7 predicted proteins | sample R17__metabat2_high_PE_026 | metagenome-assembled genome bin R17
CGCCTACAGGCCGCTAGACGGGGGTCGGACGGAGGTAAGCTTTTTCAGGAATAATTCTCGATGCAGATTTTCCCATTATGTGCATCGAGATTGTTTAGAGAATAGCCTTGCCGAGCGGGCTCCCCGCCTACAGGCCGCCTGACGGGTTAGTTGCACAAGCTTCGGGCAGAGAAAGCGCCGGGCTTGAGCGAAGCGAGACCGTCTTCAGGTCGAGCCGAGCCAAACCCGACGCCTCTGCCCGGAGCGAAGGTGAATTGCCGCTCCTCTGGCCAAGTTTGCTCTAAGGGCCGTTACGCGAGAGGAGCGAAGGGCGAGAAAGGCGGAGGGCTTGAATGATGTGAGACCGTTTTTGGGTCAAACATCATCAAGCCCGGAGCCGCGCCCGGAGCGTGGGTGAGGCTTGCACTACTTGCTCCGCTTCGCTCCGCGAGCTAGGCGGCGCCTCGGCAAAACCAAAAATAAATTTTTGCTTTTGCTCTCGGCTTGCACTACTTGCTCCGCTTCGCTCCGCGAGCTAGGCGGCGCCTCGGCAAAACCAAAAATAAATTTTTGCTTTTGCTCTCGGCTTGCACTACCTTCGTCCCAATTTTTGCAAACAGAAAAGTTATGAAGAAGGAAATCCAATTCAGCCTGGTGTACCGCGATATGTGGCAGTCATCCGGCAAATACGTGCCCCGCAAGGATCAGTTGGCCAAAATAGCCCCCGTCATTATAGATATGGGCTGCTTCGATCGCGTGGAAACCAACGGCGGCGCTATGGAACAAGTAAACCTGCTGTATGGCGAGAACCCCAACCAGGCCGTCAGAACCTTTACCAAACCCTTCAACGAAGCCGGCATAAAGACCCATATGTTGGACCGTGGGTTGAATGCCCTTCGGATGAACCCCGTGCCCGCCGACGTGCGGCAGCTTATGTATAAGGTAAAGCACGCCCAGGGCGTGGACATCACCCGCATATTCTGCGGACTGAACGCCCCCCGCAACATAATACCCTCCATCAAGTGGGCCAAGCAGGCCGGAATGACCGCCCAGGCCACGATGTGCATCACCTATTCCCAGGTGCACACCGCCGAATATTACATAAACCTGGCCGAGCAGCTTATCGAAGGCGGCGCCCAGGAGATATGCCTGAAGGACATGGCCGGCATAGGACGTCCGGCTATGCTGGGCAAAATTGTGAAAGCCATCAAGGAAAAGCACCCCGACATAATAATCCAGTATCACGGCCACAACGGTCCCGGCTTTGCCGTGGCCAATATGCTCGAAGTGGCCAAGGCCGGCGGCGACGTGCTGGACGTAGCTATGGAACCCCTTTCGTGGGGCAAGGTGCATCCCGACGTGATTACCATTCAGTCGATGCTCAAGGATGCAGGTTTCCTGGTGAAAGACATCAATATGAAGGCCTATATGGAGGCTCGCAGCCTGACGCAGAGCTTTATGGACGACTTCCTGGGCTATTGGATAGATCCCAAGAACGCTCTGATGAGCTCGCTGCTGGTGGGCTGCGGCCTGCCCGGCGGTATGATGGGCTCGCTTATGGCCGACCTTAAGGGAATGCACGCCGCCATAAACGCCAACCTGCGCAAGAAAGGCGAAAAGGAACTTTCCGAAGACGAACTGCTGGTGGAACTGTTCGACGAAGTGCAGCGCATATGGCCGATGCTCGGCACGCCTTGCCTGGTGACCCCCTTCAGCCAGTATGTCAAGAACGCCGCCCTGATGAACCTGTATTCAAGGTCGATGGACGAAAAGCCCTTCACCCGGATGGATCCCGCTATGTGGGGAATGATTCTGGGCAAGTCGGGCAAGCTGCCCGGCAAACTGGCGCCCGAAATAGAAGCCTTGGCCAAGGAAAAAGGCTTCGAATTCTATACCGACGACCCCCAGGCCCTGTATCCCGATGCCTTGCCTCACTTTGTGGAGGAAATGGCCAAGGAAGGCTGGGACCGTGGACAGGACGACGAAGAACTCTTCGAATTCGCGATGCACGAGAAGCAGTACCGCGAGTACAAGTCGGGCCAGGCCAAGCAGCAGTTCAACAAGGATTTGCTGGAGCGCATCGAAAAGGCCCAGGCCAAGGGCGGCGAGGCCAAGTTCCTGAGTGCCGCCGACAAGCGCGCCATACTGCACCCCGACGCCGAACCCATCGAGGCCACGGCTTCCGGTTTGGTAATCTGGGATCTGGACTATAACGACAAGTCGGTGAAGGCCCCCTTCGGAAAGGCTTACAAACAAGGCGAATGGATGTGCGCCATACAGTCGGGCAACAACAGCTTCATCGATAATATTACTGCCCCCTTCGACTGCCGGCTGGCTTCGGTGGAGAAAGACCAGGGCGAACGGGTAGGCAAGGGCGACGTAGTGGCCTGGATCGAAAAATAATAAACCGCCGCAAGGCCGGTTCCCGACATAAGAGACCCCGCTTGCAGGAAGGCTGCAGGCGGGGTTCTTTTTGCTTTGTGTTGTCGGTTTCGCCGCGCAATATCTTTAACAAGATGCCGGGCCTCTGAACGTGGCCCAGGGAGAGCCTTTTTGGGGCAGAACGGGTTTACAGCGTCTTGGGCGGATAGAGCTCGTCCCACCAGGTGGCGTCGTCCTTCAGGTACTTGGCAAACCAGGCCGAGATGGTGCGCAGCCACTGGCGCCGTTTGGCATAGTCGCGGATGCCGTGGTTCTCGCCGTCCACCACCACAAAAGCCGTCTCGTTGCCCAGGAGCTTGAGCGCCGTGAACATCTGTATGCTTTCGCCTATGGGCACGTTGGTGTCGGCCGAACCGTGCAGGAACAGCAGCGGCCGGTGAATGCGGTCGGCAAAGTAGAGCGGGCTGTGGTCTACGTACAGGTCGGGACGCGTCCAAGGGTAGCTGCCCGCCATACTCACCTCGCTGTAGTTGTAGCCCCAGTAGCCCTCGCCCCAGTAGCTGGTGTGGTCGCTGATGCCCGCGTGCGAAATGCCCGTGGCAAACAGGTCGGTCTTGGCCAGCAGCAATTGCGTCATAAAGCCGCCGTAGGAGGCGCTGAAACAGCCGATGCGTGTGCTGTCGACAAAGGCGTGCGACCTGCAGAAAGCCTGCGTGCCCTCTATGATGTCGTCGGCCACCACGTCGCCGGCCGTATTGACGTGGCGCGAGGAAAACTCCTGCCCGAATCCGCTGGCACCGCTGGGATTCACCACATAGAACACATAGCCCTGGGCGGCGTACCACTGCGGCGAATAGGAACCTATGCTGTAGCGGGTGGAGGGCGAGCAGCCGCCGTAGTAGTGGACAATGAGCGGATACTTCTTGGAGGCGTCGAAGTCGGGCGGCAGCACGTAGAATCCATTGATAAGGTCGCCGCGACTGCTGGTGAACTCGAATTCCCCGCCCTGGCCGAACTCCACGCCTTCGAAGCGGTCGGCCCCCAGGTCGAGCAGGACGACATCCTTTGCCCGGCGCGTGTCCATCAGGTGGACGCGGTCGCCCCATTCAAGGCTCTGTCCGCCATAGGCCAGCACGGGAGCCGATTGGGCCAGTTCGAAGGAGTACAGGTAGTCCTCGGCGGCCGGCAGCTTGGCGGTCTGTCCGTTCTGCGGATTCAGGCGGTACAGGCAGTAGCAGTCTTTTTCCTCCACTTTGGCATAAATCTGGCCGTCGTAATGGCTCCAGACCGCTTCGGCAACGCAGGGCGCGAAATCCTTGGTGATGGGCCGGACGCTTTTGCTGTCGATGTCCATTACATACAGTTGTTTGTCTACCATACTGGGGTAGCGGCCCTCGGGCGTGACGTTGCCGATGCCGCCCAGGCATTCGGGCGAACCGGTGAGCAGCACCTGACGGCCGTCGGGCGAGAAGCAGGCGGCATCCAGGAATCCGTCGTCGGCCACCAGCGTATCCACCTGCAGCGTAAAGGGATTCATCCGGAACACCGACATAAGCGAGGTGGGCCGGGCGGTGAGACGCTCGCGCACGGTCATAAACAGGATGTGCGAGCCGTCGGCCGACACATCGGACAGCCAAGCATTGCGATAGCCGAAGGTGAGCGGCTGCAAAAGCCCCGTGGCCATATCGAAGCGGGCCAGGTAGGAGCGGTTGCGCCAGCCGGGCTGACGGTCGTCGGGTGTGAGTATCTGGTGCACGTCGCCCTCGGCGGGACCTTCTTCTTCTATGCTGAAAAACAGCGTCTTGCCGTCGGGTGAAAGAGTGAATTCGCCTTCGGGCAGGCAGCAGCACAGGACACGTTCACGGCCGGTGAGCGGGTCGGCAGCCAGCAGGTCGCGGCCGTGCAGGGCCGGCCGGGTGTAGTAATATTCGTCGGTGACGGGCATCCATTGGATAGGCTCCTGGCTGCGGAAGAGTACTTGCCGGTCGGACAGCCGGATAAGTTCGGTGTATTCGGAACGGGTGCCTTTGGCATCGACGTAGACGTGGGTGACGGCCAGCAGTTTGCCCGAAGGCGACAAAGCAAGGCCCTGGCAGTTTTCGCCCTGGGTGTTCAAATCGAGCGACAGCAGGCGCTTTCCATCCTGCCGCTGGACAACGGGGCCGCCCTTTTGTGTGATCAGCTTAAGGTTCAGGTCGGTCGGCTTGCCTGCCAGGGTAAGGACACGCAGCGCCAAAGTGTGGGTGCCCGGTTCCAGCTTCAGTTCGGGCGAAGAAAGGCGGACGCCGTCCATATAGATTTCGTAATCGTCCTGGCCTTGCACCGACAACCTGGCCTTGGCGAAATTCCGGTTTTCCAGCTGGAAGCCCAGCAGATGCAGTGCGTTTCCGGCGGCCGTCAGGCTGGAGGCCTCGGGGGCGGTACGCAGCGGTTCGTCGGAAAAATCCATCGATAGCAATTGCTTGAACTCGAAAGGTTTACCTTCGTTGTTCAGGGTGTCGGACAGGTAGGGTGTCTGTATGGCGACGGGCCCGGCATACCGGAACGTGGTTATTTCCAAGGTGTCGGCCGGCCGGGAGGAGGCGGCTTGAACAGCGTCCGGTTGAACAGCGTCCGTTTGAATGGCGGTAGTCTGTGCGTTGGCCGTCTGATCGGCTGTCGTCTTGGCGTCGATGGTTTGGACGGTGGCCGGACTGGCAAGAAGCAGCGCCAGGGCGGCGAGGAAAAATTTTTTATTCATAAAGGTGAATTTGAGTCGTGGCTTGTCGTGCTCGTTTTGGATTTTTACTGTGAACCGGGAATTTTGAGTCTTGGCTTGAACGCTTGTCGTGGCCTTGAGTTTTTTAACGTTTGTCGCCGACAAAAATACAGATACGTTTTGAAAAAATGGAGCAATGGAAAACCGCATCTCGAATCGGCTGCTTATCTTTGCGCGATTTTTTTTCAACAAAAAGCCTGCGGACGACGGTGCCGAGCCGCTCGGCGCAGGCGCGTATTACACTTGGTTATATGAAGATTGGAACAACCAAAGAACTGAAGAACCACGAATATCGCGTGGGTCTGACGCCCGACAACGTGTCGGCTTTCGTGGCCGCCGGCCACACCGTGTATGTAGAAACCAAGGCAGGCGAAGGCGCCGGCTTTTCCGACGAGGAATATAAGGCAGCCGGAGCCGAAATCCTGGCATCTCCGGCCGAAGTGTTTGAGAAGGCCGAACTTATCTGGAAGGTAAAGGAGCCCGAACCCTGTGAATATAAGTTCCTGCGCGAGGGCCAGATTCTGTTCACCTACCTGCACCTGGCTCCCAATCCCAAGTTGGCCAAGGCCCTGATGGACAAGAAAGTGAAGGCCGTGGCCTTCGAAACCATCACCGACGGCAACGTGCTGCCCTGCCTGCGTCCGATGAGCCAGATTGCCGGCCGTCTGAGCATTCAGGAAGGAGCCAAATACATAGAAAAGAGCTTTGGCGGCCGCGGCATTCTGCTGGGTGGCGTGCCGGGCGTGGAGCGCGGTAAAATCGTGATTGTGGGCGGCGGCACGGCAGGTACCTATGCAGCCAAGGCGGCTGTGGGCATCGACGCCGAGGTGACCTTGCTCGACATTAATCTGGACCGCCTGGCCTATCTGGAAGATATTTTCGGCGCCAGCGTAACCACGCTCTATTCCACCGAAGCCAATATCCGCAAGGCCCTGAAGGAGGCCGACCTGGTGATCGGATCGGTGCTGATTCCCGGCGGAAAGACCCCGAAGCTGGTGCGCCGCGAGCATCTGAAACTGATGAAGAAGGGCGCCGTCATTGTGGACATTGCCATAGACCAGGGCGGTTGCTGCGAAAGCTCGCACGTCACCACTCACGACGATCCGGTGTTCATTGAGCAGGGCGTGGTGCATTACTGTGTGGGCAATATGCCGGGCGCGGTGCCTTACACCTCCACCGTGGCGCTGGCCAATGCCACTTTCCGCTACGGAATGATGATGGCCAACCTGGGCTTGGAAGAAGCCGTGCGCCGCAACAAGGGGCTCGCAATGGGCGTGAACATCTACAACGGCCTTTGCACCAACGTCAACGTGGCCAAGGCCCTGAATCTGGAATATCACGACATTATGTCGGTTATCTGAGCCGACATTTTTCGCTAAAGGTTTGCAATATTATAAATTAGGTATATCTTTGCGGCTGATTTGTGACGGGAGGACGGCAGTTCTCCCGTCTTTGTTACCCGCAAGGCGGGAGCGCCGTCGGGAACTATGGCGGAACTGCCGTCGGGAACGATGACAGGAGCGTTGTTGAGAGCAATGGTGTGACTGCCGTCGGGAACTATGGCGGAACTGCCGTCGGGAACGGTAACGGAATTGTCCGGCAGAAGCAAAGGACAACCGACGCGAGTTTTTTTGGAAACGAGTATTCATCATAATATGATTAGCAAAGACACTGTAAGACAGCTGGTGGACAGCTGGTTGGCCGCCCAAGGCGAGACGGTTGCCCAAAGTGAGACCGCTGCCGCGGGCGCGGGCGAAACCGGGGCTCCGGACGAAACTGCGGAGGCTGCGGGAAATACCCGGGCCGTTACCCCGGATTTGTACCTGGTAGACCTGAAGGTGACCCCGTCGAACCTGATTTCCGTAGAGTTGGAAACCGACCGCGGATCGGTGGACATTGACGACTGCGTGGCCCTGAACAACTATCTGGAAGCGCATCTGGACCGCGAGGCCGAAGACTATTCCCTGGAAGTGTCGTCGGCGGGCTTGGGGCAGCCCTTCAAGGTGCTGCGCCAGTATCGCAAGCATATCGGGATGGATGTGGAAGTAAGTCTCAGGAACGGACAGCGTTTCGACGGTGTCCTGAAAGATGCCACCGAAGAGGCCTTTACCGTGTCGGTGAGCCGGAAGGTGAAGCCCGAGGGTGCCAAGCGGCCCACGACGGTGACCGTGGACGAGATGTACCGCTACGAAGAGGCCAACAGCGTCTGCTACAAGCTGGTGTTCTGAACGGCCCTGAGGCCTTCGAAAAGCAATCGGGCGCTCCCGGAGGACCGGATGCCGGAGCCTTCGAAAAGCAATCGGGCGCTCCCGGACACAACGGGGTCGCAGAAGCATTCCACGACAAGTCGGTCGGTAACGGACACACCGGGGTCGCAGAAGCATTCCACAGCAAGTCAATCGATACCGGATAAACCGGGACCCGAGGCCGCTGCGAAAATGAAATTAATTGAATAACAACAATATATAACAAAAACAATGGCAAAAAAAGCAATTCAGACAGACGACCGGATTAACCTTAAGGAGATTTTCAAAGACTTCAAGGAATCCAAGAACATCAATCAGGATACGATGACCAACGTCATCGTGGACTCTTTCCGCAGCGTCATTGCCAAGCAGAACGGCACCGACGAACACTACGACGTCATTATCAACCCCGATAACGGCGACTTCGAGATCTGGCACAACCGCGTCATCGTGGAAGACGACCAGATGACCGACCCCGAAAACGAGATTGCCCTTTCCGAGGCTCAGAAAATCGACGAAGACTACGAAGTGGGCGAGGAAGTGACCAAGAAAGTGCCCATTTCCGCCTTTGGCCGCCGCGCCATCCTGAACCTGCGCCAGACCTTGGTTTCCAAGATAATGGAACTGCAGAAAGAGAATCTATACAATGCTTTCAAGAACCGCGTGGGCGAGTTGGTGAGCGGCGAGGTGTATCAGACCTGGAAAAAGGAAACCCTGCTGCTCGACGACGCCCATAACGAACTGCTGCTGCCCAAGACCGAGCAGATTCCCTCCGATTTCTTCCGCAAGGGCGAAACCGTGCGGGCCGTCATTAAGGAAGTGGAGTACAAGAACAACAATCCCAAGATAATCCTGTCGCGCACGTCGCCGGACTTCCTGGAGCGGCTCTTCGAACTGGAAGTGCCCGAAATCCACGACGGACTGATTACCATCAAGAAGGTGGCCCGTCATCCGGGCGAGCGCGCCAAAATCGCGGTGCAGAGCTACGACGACCGCATCGATCCGGTGGGCGCCTGCGTGGGTGTGAAGGGTGCCCGCATACACGGCATCGTGCGCGAGCTGCGCAACGAGAACATCGACGTCATCAACTACACGCCCAATCTCAGTCTGCTTATTCAGCGTGCGTTGGCGCCGGCCAAGATTTCCTCTATCCGGCTGGACGACGAACGCCATCAGGCTTCGGTGTGGCTGCGTCCCGAAGAAGTGTCGCTGGCCATAGGCAAGAAGGGTATGAACATAAGTCTGGCCAGTATGCTTACCGGCTACGACATAGAGGTGTTCCGCGAAACCGACGACGAAGACGACATTTATCTGGACGAATTCAAGGATGAAATTGACGAGTGGGTGATAAACCAGCTGAAAGCCATCGGCTGCGACACCGCCCGTAACGTGCTGGCTATTCCCCGCGAGGAACTTATCGAAAAGGCCGACCTGGAGGAACAGACTGTGGACAATGTCCTCAGAATCTTGAAAGAAGAGTTTGACGAAGAAAACTGATTTTATGGCGGTAAGATTAAGCAAGATAGCGCGTGAAGTAAACGTGGGAATCGCCTCGCTGGTGGATTTCCTGAATAAGAACGGCGTGAAGGCAGAGAACGACCCCAACGTGAAGGTGTCGGACGAAGCCTACGACCTTATATGGAAGGCCTATGGCAAAGGCGAGAAGCCTTCGTTGGAGAAGAAGCAGGCGCCGGCCCCGGCGGTGGAGGAATCCCGGCCCGAAGCGGCAACGGCCCCCGAAGCTCCCAAGCCTGCCCCCGAGGCGCCCAAGCCTGAACCGATAGCGGTTGCCGAGCCCAAAGTGGCGCCGGAAGCCCCCAAGCCCGAGCCGGAGCTTGCCGAAAAACCTGCCGGGAAACAGGCGGAAAAGCCCGTCGAGCCGCAAGCTCCCGAGGCGGAAAAACCGGCCGCCGAAACTCCTAAGGCAAAGCCTGCCGAGACCTCTGAGCCCCAGCAGTTCAAGCCCCTGGGAAAGATAGACCTTTCGACGGTGGGCAAACCCAAGCCCGCTCCGAAAGCTCCCGAAGCTGCGAAGGCTCCCGAAGCGCCGAAACCGGTGGCCGAACAGCCCAAGCCGGCGGTCGAAGAAACCCCGCAGGAACCGGTGGCCCAGGAACCGGCCAAGCCCGCCGAGCCCGAAGTGTTCAAATATGGCGAGAACCGCACGATGCCCGGCATCAAGGTGGTGAAGACCATCGACCTGGCTTCGCTGAACCAGTTTACCCGGCCCAAGAAAAAGACCAAGGCCGAAAAACAGAAGGAGCAGGAAGAACGCCGGGCCAAGGAAGCGGCCGAGAAGAAGCAGCGTGCCGAAGGCGCCCGTCCCGCCCAGCAGCCGGCCGGCAATGCGCCTGCCGGAGCGTCGGGCGATGCCAAGAAAAAGCGCAACCGTATCCGCGACGGCAAAGTGCGCGTGGATGCCAGCGAATACAACAACGGCGGCTATTCCAGCAGCGACCGTCAGAATGTGGGCCGCAACAACGCCAGACGCGGCAAGGTGCAGCCCGGCCATACGGACGTGGATACCGAGGATGTGTCCAAGCAGGTGCGCGACACGCTGGCCCGTATGACGGCCAAGCCCAAGAAGGGCACCAAATACCGCAAGGAAAAGCGCGAAGCGGTGATGCAGCACCAGTTGCAGCGCGAGCAGCGCGAGGCGGCCGAGAACAGCATTATCAAGATAACCGAATTCGTCACCGTGAACGACCTGGCCAATATGATGGACGTGCCGGTGGTGCAGGTTATTTCCAAGTGTATGGAAATGGGCCAGATGGTGTCGATAAACCAGCGTCTGGACGCCGAGACCATCAACATCGTGGCCGACGAGTTCGGATTCACCACCGAATACGTGAGCGCCGACGTGATGCAGGCCATCCACGAGGAGGAAGACAAGGAGGAAGACCTGGTGCCGCGTCCGCCCATCATTACCGTGATGGGTCACGTAGACCACGGCAAGACCTCGCTGTTGGACTATATCCGCCAGACCAACGTCATTGCCGGCGAGGCGGGCGGCATTACCCAGCACATCGGTGCCTACAACGTAAAACTGGCCGACGGCCGGCAGATTACCTTTCTGGATACGCCCGGTCACGAAGCCTTCACGGCTATGCGTGCCCGCGGTGCCAAGATGACCGACATTGCCATTATTATCGTGGCGGCCGACGACAGCGTGATGCCGCAGACGGTGGAAGCCATAAACCACGCTTCCATTGCCGGCGTGCCCATTGTGTTTGCCATAAACAAGATAGACAAGCCCACGGCCGATGCCGAGAAGATAAAGAAGCAGCTGGCCGAGATGAACTACCTGGTGGAAGACTGGGGCGGCAAGTATCAGAGTCAGGACATTTCGGCCAAGAAGGGTCTGAACGTGCCCGAACTGCTTGAGAAGGTGCTGCTCGAGGCCGAGATGCTCGACCTGAAGGCCAACCCCAACAAACGGGCGGTGGGCACCATCGTGGAGTCGTCGCTCGACAAGGGCCGCGGCTACGTTGCCACGGTGCTGGTGCAGAACGGCACGTTGCGCATAGGCGACATTATGGTGGCCGGCACCAACCACGGCCGCATCAAGGCGATGTTCAACGAACGCGGCCAGAAAATCAAGCAGGCAGCTCCCGGCGAGCCGGCCCTTATCCTGGGCTTGAACGGCGCTCCGCAGGCCGGCGACAACTTCAACGTGCTGGAAACCGAGCAGGAGGCCCGCGAAGTGGCCAACAAGCGCGAGCAGCTGCAGCGCGAACAGGGACTGCGCACCGGCAAGATACTGACGCTGGCCGAGATAGGCCGCCGTATTGCCGTGGGCAACTTCAAGGAACTGAACATCATCGTGAAAGGCGACGTGGACGGCTCGGTGGAGGCGCTGTCGGATTCGCTGCTCAAGCTGAGCACCGAACAGATACAGGTGAACGTAATCCACAAGGCCGTGGGTCAGATTTCGGAATCGGACGTGACGCTGGCTTCGGCCTCCGACGCCGTCATCGTGGGATTCCAGGTGCGTCCTTCGCTGACTGCCCGCCGTATGGCCGAGCACGAAGGCGTGGAAATACGTCTGTATTCCATCATTTACGACGCCATCGAGGAAGTGAAGGCGGCTATGGAAGGTATGTTGGCGCCCGAGCTCAAGGAGGAAATCATCGGCTCGGCCGAGGTGCGCGAGACCTTCAAGATATCGAAGGTGGGCACGGTGGCCGGCTGTATGGTGAAGGAAGGCCGCATAAAGCGCGGCTGCAAGGTGCGCCTTATCCGCGACGGCATTGTGGTGTATACCGGCGAGCTGGATTCGCTCAAGCGCTTCAAGGACGATGCCAAGGAAGTGACCGTCGGATTCGAGTGCGGTATGAGCATTGTGGGCTACAACGACATAAAGGTGGGCGACTTCATCGAGTCGTTCGAAACCCGCGAAGTGAAACAGACCTTGTAAGCAATGCCGATAATAGACATAGTTCTGCTGGGCCTGATGCTGGTGGCATTGGTGACAGGCTGGGCCAAGGGTATCCTTCGGTCGGCCGGTTCGCTGGTGAACCTGGTGGTGGGCGTCTGGGCGGCCAAGTCGTTCTCGGGTATGCTGCAGCCGGTGCTGGCCGGCTGGCTGCCCAATGCCGACGATCAGCTGTTGCGGATAATCGCCTTCCTGGTAATCATAGTGGCGGTGATGCTGCTGGTGGGCTGGGTGGTGCGCCTTATAGAGAAACTCTTCAAGGCCTTGATGATAAACTGGGTGAACCGGCTGCTGGGGGCCTTGGTGTCGCTGGCGGTGGCCCTGTTTGTGATGAGCCTGGCCCTGAACGTGTACGAGTTTTTCGACAGCCGGCATCCGCGCGAAACCGAAAAGTCTGCGCAGACGGCCACCGTGTATCCTTGGGTACTGCAGGTGGCCCCCGGGCTGTTCCCAGGCCTGGACTTCAGCACTTGGAAACTGCCCGAACTGTCGGTGCCCGAGCTGTCGGTTCCCGAGCTGAACCTCCCGGATATCGACCTGAAGAAGCACCTGCCTGACAAAAAGCAGTCGCAAGAGCCCTCCGACCCCGAGCCGGACGGCCGATTGGACATTTGACTATGGAAAAGGAATCGGACAACATAATTCAGAAAGTTACCGGCAGTGAGTACAAGTACGGCTTTGTGTCGGACATCGAGACCGAGACCATTCCC
>R17__coassemble_747_pt1 | contig 12463 bp, 9 predicted proteins | sample R17__metabat2_high_PE_026 | metagenome-assembled genome bin R17
TCTGCACGGTGGGCGATTTCAAGGCCGTGCTGGCTCCGGTGCTGGGCAGCGAACGCGACGGCCGTATGCGCACCAAGGAACTGGCCCCGGCCTTCCAGGCCCTGCGCATAGAGGTGAACCAGGAAATGGAAGCCCTCAGGCGGATGCTGGAACAGGCACTCGAGCTGCTGCGCCCCGGCGGACGGCTGGCCATTATAAGCTATCATTCGCTGGAAGACCGTCTGGTGAAGAATTTTATGAGGTCGGGCAATTTCGAAGGTCGGGTGGAGGAGGATTTCTACGGAAACCGACGTACTCCCATCCGGCCGGTGGGCAAGCCCGTGACGCCCGGCCAGGAAGAACAGATGTCCAATCCACGTTCCCGCAGCGCCCGGCTGCGGGTGGCCGAAAAAGTCTGAGACTATGGAAACCAAAGCCGAAAAACCCAAGTTCAGACCGTCCCATCTGCTCGACGGCAGCATAATTCCCACGGACTTCTTCATAAGGAACTATAAGCTGCTGCTGCTCATAGTGCTGCTTATAGTGCTCTACATAGGCAACCGCTATTCGACGGCTATGAAGCTGGCCGAGGTGGACAGTCTTAAGAAAGAACTCACCGACGTGAAGTACGAGGCCCTGATGCAGCAGACCTATCTGATGCGCGAAAGCCGCCGTTCGTACATAAAAGACCTGGTGGAGGAACGCGGCTTGGATCTGGTGGAACCCACGTCGCCGCCCTACCGGATTAAAGTAAAGAAATACTGAACCGATGTCGATAGAGGAAATCCGCATACAGATAAGGGAAATGGGCAACCGCTACCTGCTGGCAGGGGTGTTGTTGTTCGGCTTCCTGTTTGTCTGCATTGTGGTGTGCGCTATGCACATACAGTTTGTGGAAGGCGAGGACTGGAACCGCTGGAAGGACAAGCAGCGGCTCGACAGCCTGGTGGTGGAGGCGCCCCGCGGAAACATCTTCTCCGACGACGGCGCCCTGATGGCCGCGTCGGTGCCGATGTATGCCCTGTATATGGATTTCCAGGTATATAAAGACCCGAACATAAAGGATCCCGCTCAGATAGAGGCCCTGCGCCTGGCCTACCACGACAGCTTGGAGAAATATCTGCAACCCCTGTCGGAGCGGCTCTCGGCCCTGTATGGCGACCGCACTCCCGACGAATATGCCGATTACCTGCTTCACGGCTTCGAACGCGGCAGCCGCGAATTCCAGTTGTCGCGCCGGAAACTTTCGTATGCCCAGTACAAGCAGGTGAAGACGTTCCCCTTCTTCGACAAGGGACGCAACAGCAGCGGCCTGTACGAAAAAACCTACACCGGCCGGCAGAAAGTGTTCGGCTCGCTGGCCTCGCGTACCATCGGCGACGTCTATGGCGACAACGGCCAGGGCAAGAACGGCCTGGAACTGTATTACGAACAGGAACTGGCCGGAAAGCCCGGCCTGTGCAACCGTCAGAAAGTGGCCGGCCACTATATGGACGTCGTTGTGGAACAGCCCGAACCGGGCTGGGACCTGCACACCACCCTGAACCTGCCCGTGCAGGACATTGTGGAAAGCGCACTGCGCGATATGCTGGAGCAGTGCGGCGCCGAGTCGGGCTGTGCTGTTCTTATGGAAACCCGCACCGGGCGGGTGAGAGCCATCAGCAACCTGGGGCAGTATTACGGCAGCTACGCCGAGGTGCAGAACTATGCCGTGAGCGACCGCAGCGAGCCGGGTTCCACCTTCAAGACCGTGGCTATGATGGCTATGCTCGAGGACGGCCGCGTGCGTCCCGACGACCGCGTGGACACCGGCAACGGCCATTACACCCTGCCCGGCGGCCGCACCATCCACGACTCGCACGCCTGCGGCGAGCTGACGGCCCGCGGCTGCATTGCCCAGTCGTCGAACATCGGAATGGCCAAGCTGGCTATGAAGGCCTATCCTGGCCGCAAGGATGCCCGGAAGTTCGTGGACCGCATCTACAAGATGGGCGTCTGCGATTCGCTCGGCTTGGAAATACCCGGCGCCGCCTCGCCCTACATTCCCCATCCGGTCGATTCGGTGAACCATCGCTACTGGTCGGCCACCGACCTGCCCTCGATGTCGTACGGCTACGTGGCCCAGATGCCGCCCATCTATACGCTGGCCTTCTACAACGCCATTGCCAACGACGGCTGCCTGGTGCGTCCCTATTTCGTGGACCGCATAGAGCGCGACGGGGTGGTGAAGGAGAAGTTCCAGCCCCGCGTAATCCGCAAGAAAATCTGTTCCGACAACACCCTTTCCGAAATCCGGCAGATGCTGGACAGCGTGGTGCTGGGCGGTACCGGAAAAACCTACGTGAACAGTCCGCTGGTGTCCATCGCCGGCAAGACCGGCACGGCTCTTATCTCGAAGGGCTCGGCAGGTTACCGGGCCGGACGCAACGATTATCAGGTGTCGTTCTGCGGCTATTTCCCGGCCGACCATCCCGTGTACAGTGCCATAGTGGTGGTGCGCAAGCCCGAAAAGGAAGTGGCCTCGGGCGCCCGGCAGGCGGGCAGCGTGTTCCGCCGCATTGCCGAGCAGGTGTGGTCGCTGGAACGGCGGCAGGAAGTGGCCGCGCTCGAGAAGGACACGCTGGATTTCCTGCCCGACGTCCGGGTGGGGCGGGCCCGTCCCACCGGCGAGGTGCTCCGGAAAATGCACGTCTCCTACGATATGGCCGAACCCTACCGCGATGCCCTGATGAAACCCGAACCCGCCGACGGCCGGTTGGCCTTTGTGCAGCGCGAGGTGATTCAGGGCCAGGTGCCCAACGTGCTGGGGCTGGGGCTGCGCGATGCCGTTTACGTGCTGGAAAAGGCCGGACTGCAGGTGCAGGCCACCGGACAGGGCATGGTGGTGCAGCAGTCGCTCAGGGCCGGCCAGAAATTCCGCGAAGGGCAGAGCATATCCATCCGATTGAACCAATGAACCGCATATGATGAAACTTTCCGAATGTATCCGCGACCTTAACGTGCTGGAACGTGCCGGGCAACCCGAGGCCGACATCCTTTCCGTCTGCTTCGATTCCCGCAAGGCGGCTCCCGGCTGCCTGTTCGTGGCCCAGCGGGGCTCGCTGAGCGATGCCCACCGCTTTATCCCCGACGTGGTGGCCAAGGGCGCAGCGGCCGTGGTGTGCGAAGTCCTGCCCGAATCGCCTTCGCCCCAGGTGGCCTGGGTGCGCGTGTCCGACAGCACGGCCGCGCTGGGTCCGGTGTCGTCGGCCTGGTTCGGCTATCCGTCCAGCCGGCTGGAACTGGTGGGCGTGACCGGTACCAACGGCAAGACCACCATTGCCACCTTGCTCTACAAGATGTTCCGCGCCTTCGGGTACAAGGTGGGTTTGCTGTCGACGGTTTGCAACTATATAGACGACGAGGCCGTGCCCACCGAGCGCACCACCCCCGACGCCTACACCATAAACAGCCTGATGGCCCGGATGGTGGAAAAAGGCTGCCGCTATGCCTTTATGGAGGTGAGTTCGCACGCCGTGGTGCAGGGCCGCATTGCCGGCCTGGAATTCGTGGGCGGCATTTTCACCAACCTTACGCACGACCATCTGGACTACCACAAGACCTTCGATGCCTATCTGAAGGCCAAGAAACGCTTTTTCGACACCCTGCCCGCGGGAGCCTTCGCCCTGACGAACGCCGACGACCGCAACGGACTGGTGATGTGCCAGAACACCAAGGCCCGGGTGAACACCTATTCCACGCGTACGCTGGCCGATTTCCGGGCCCAGCTGGTGGAAACCCATCTGGAAGGGATGCAGCTCGACATCGACGGCCGCGAAGTGCACGTGCAGTTCATAGGCCTCTTCAACGTGTCCAACCTGTTGGCCGTGTATGGTGCGGCCGTCTTGCTGGGACGCCGGCCCGCCGAGGTGCTGCGCGTGCTGAGTGGCCAGCGTCCGGTGGCCGGCCGGCTTGAACTCCTGCCATCGCCCACGGGATTCATTTCCATTGTAGACTATGCCCATACGCCCGATGCCCTGCACAACGTGTTGCAGACGCTGCGCCAGCTGGATCCGCCGCATCTGATTACGGTGGTGGGGGCCGGCGGCAACCGCGACAAGACCAAGCGGCCCGAAATGGCGGCCGAGGCCTGCGCGCTGAGCGACACGGTCATCCTGACGTCCGACAATCCGCGCGACGAGGAACCGCAGGACATCCTGAACGATATGTATGCGGGCGTGCCCGAGGATCGCCGCCGCCGGGTGCTCTGCCTGCTCGACCGGCGCGAAGCCATCCGCACGGCCGTCCGCCTGGCCGGCAAGGGCGACGTGTTGCTGGTGGCCGGCAAGGGACACGAGGATTATCAGGAGATAAAGGGCGTCAAGCACCACTTCGACGACAAGGAAGTGATAGCGGAGGCCTACGGCGAGTTAGTTGAAAGTTTATAAAGTTGAAAGTTTGTAAAGTTTGTAGAGGGATATGTTGAACTGGCTGTTTGATTATCTGCAGGCCGTGGGAATGCCCGGGGCCGGGATGTTTTCCTACATCACCTTCCGGGCGCTGTTTGCCCTGGTGGTGTCCATTGTGGTGTCGGTGTGGTTCGGCAAGCATTTTATCCAGATGCTGCGCCGCCGCAACATTTCCGAGACACAGCGCGAGGAAAGGCTCGATCCTTTTGGCAAGGACAAGGTGGGCGTGCCCACGATGGGAGGCGTCATAATCATAGCGGCCATCCTTGTGCCCTGCCTGCTCATAGGGCGGCTCGACAACGTGTATATGATACTGATGCTCGTCACCACCGTGCTGCTGGGTGCCATAGGACTGGCCGACGACTACATAAAGACCTTCCGCAAGAACAAGGACGGCCTGAACGGCTGGGTAAAGGTGGCCGGCCAGGTGGCCCTGGGCCTTATTGTGGGCCTGACGCTGCGCTACAGTCCGCAGGTAACTATGAACGAACGCGTGGAAACCCGCATCGTGGACAACGTGGAAGTGGTGGTGAAAAGCCCCGACGTAAAGTCCACCCGCACCACCATCCCGTTTTTCAAGCACCACAACCTTAATTATGCCGACCTGTTCTCCTTCCTGGGACCCAAGGCCAAGTATCCCGCCGGCTGGATATTCTTTGTGCTCCTGACGGTGTTTGTGGTGACGGCCGTGTCCAACGGAGCCAACCTGAACGACGGCCTGGACGGAATGGCCGCAGGCAATTCGGCGGTGGTGGGCCTGACGCTGGGCCTGCTGGCCTACGTGTCGAGCAACATCGTGGCCGCCGAATACTTCGACCTGATGTACATCCCCGGCAGTCAGGAGCTGGTGGTGTTCCTGTGCTCCTTCGTGGGCGCCCTTATCGGATTCCTGTGGTACAATTCCTATCCGGCCGAGATATTTATGGGCGACACGGGCAGCCTTACCATCGGCGGCATCGTGGCCGTGGCGGCCCTCTGCATCCACAAGGAACTGCTGCTGCCCATTCTGTGCGGCGTGTTCCTGGTGGAAAGCCTGTCGGTAATCCTGCAGCGCTTCTGGTACAAGATGGGCAAGCGGCACGGACGCCACGCCCGGCTGTGGAAGCGCACGCCCATCCACGACCATTTCCGCACGTCTATGGAAAAGGTGCTCAGCGCCGATCCCACTTCGACGGTGCGGTTCAAGGGCAACGACCGCAAACTGCAGTTCGAAACCAAGATAACCTTCCGTTTCTGGATTGTGAGCATCGGGCTGGCGGCCCTTACCATATTGACTTTGAAAATACGATAGCATACAATGAGCAGACTGGTGGTATTGGGCGCCGGAGAGAGCGGCGCCGGAGCGGCCGTACTGGCCAAGGTAAAGGGATTCGACGTGTTCGTGAGTGATATGTCGGCCATAAAGGACCCCTACAAGGCCCTGATGGACCGCTACGACATCCCCTGGGAAGAAGGCGGCCACACGATGGAGCTTATCCTGAATGCCGACGAGGTGGTGAAAAGCCCGGGCATTCCCGACAGCGCGCCCGTGGTGCAGGCCCTCAAGGAAAAAGGCATAGGCATCGTGTCCGAAATAGAGTTTGCCGGCCGCTATACCAAGGCGCGCACCATCTGCATCACCGGTTCCAACGGCAAGACCACCACCACGATGCTGACCTACCATATTCTGCAGAAGGGCGGCATAGACGTGGGCCTGGCCGGCAACGTGGGCAAGAGCCTGGCGCTGCAGGTGGCCGAGGGCGACCACGACTACTACGTGATAGAGCTGAGCAGTTTCCAGCTGGACTATATGTTCCGTTTCCGGGCCGACATAGCCATTCTGCTCAACATAACGCCCGACCATCTGGACCGCTACCACTACAATATGCAGGAATACGTCGACGCCAAGTTCCGCATTACGCAGAACCAGACGGCCGACGATGCCTTTGTCTACTGGAACGACGACCCCGTCATTGCCCGCGAGCTGGCCAGACACGACATAGTGGCCCGGCGCTTCCCCTTCTCGCTTACCCGCCAGGACGGCGTGAAGGCCTTTATCGAAGACCAGGTGCTCACGGTGGATACCCCGCCCGAGATTTTCCGTATGGAGCAGGAAGCCCTGTCGCTCAAGGGCCCGCACAATATGTACAACACGATGGCCGCCACCATCTCGGCCCGGCTGTCGGACATAAAGAAAGAAGACATCCGCCAGGCCCTTACCGACTTCCGGGGCGTGGAACACCGCTTGGAAAAGGTGCTCACCCTGGGCGGCGTGCACTACGTGAACGATTCCAAGGCCACCAACGTGAATTCCTGCTGGTATGCCCTGGAGTCGATGACCACGCCCGTGGTGCTCATTCTGGGCGGCAAGGACAAGGGCAACGACTATACCGAGATAGAACAACTGGTAAAGGACAAGGTGCACTCGCTCGTGTTCCTGGGCGTGGACAACGCCAAGCTGCACGCCTTCTTCGACGGCAAGGTGCCCGAAATCCGCGATGCCCGCAGTATGGAGGAGGCCGTCGGCCAGTGTGCCGAAATGGCCCGTCCCGGCGACACCGTGCTGCTGTCGCCCTGCTGCGCCAGCTTCGACCTGTTCAAGAGCTACGAAGACCGCGGCGAGCAGTTCAAGGCCTGCGTGCGAAACCTGTAAACCGGCAACTCTGCAAACTCTGTAAACTCTGTAAACTCTGCAAACGGAATATGGAACTGTTTCTTAGAAAACTCTTCAAGGGCGACAAGGTAATCTGGGTGGTGTTCACCCTGCTTTGCGTCATAAGCCTGCTGGAGTGTTTCAGCGCCATAGGCACGCTGGCCTATAAGCACCACGCTGCCTTCCGCGACATTGCCCGGCACGGATTCTTCCTGCTGGTGGGTTATGTCATTGTGGTGGCCTTTTCCAATTTCGACTACAGAAAATGGACGGGAGTGCTTATGTACCTGGCGCTGGCGGCCTCGGTCGTATTGCTGCCGCTTACCCTCAAGAGCGGCGAGACAGTGAACGGTGCCTCCCGCTGGTTCAACATCTTCGGCCTGGCCATCCAGCCCTCCGAGGTAGCCAAGCTGGCACTGGTGCTGTATACGGGCTGGACGCTGGGCAAGGCCAAGCGCTCCGAGGCGGAAATGGACAAGGCCTTTTGGAAAGTGCTGGCGGTGACTGCCGTTTTTGTGATGCTCATTGTGTCGCAGAATATGTCCACGGCCCTTATGATGGCCATTTTCTCCTTCCTGATGCTGTTTGTGGCCGGAGCGCCCAGGGGAAAGATGCTCCGGCTCTTCCTGCTGGTGGTAGGCGTGGGAGTACTGCTGTTTTTCCTGTTGATAAAGATACCTTCGATTCCCGGAGTGGACCGCTGGGGTACCTGGCACAACCGGCTCACCACCGAAAAGCTGGACGTGAAAGATCCCAATTACCGGCGCACCGACGAGAATACCCAGATACACTATGCCAAGATTGCCGTGGCGCAGGGCAAGGTGCTGGGCTGCCTGCCGGGCAATTCCACGCAGCGCGACTTCCTGCCGCAGGCCTTCTCCGACTTTATCTTTGCCATCATCATCGAGGACCTGGGCTGGCTGGGCCTGTTCGGCGTGCCGTTGCTCTACCTGATACTGCTAATCCGCATCCGGAAAATCTGCCGTAACTGTACCAAGGCGGTACCCGTGCTGCTGGCAATGGGCAGCGCGCTCATCGTATGCCTGCAGGCCTTCGTGAATATGTCGGTGGCCGTGGGATTCTTCCCCGTCACCGGACAGCCGCTTCCCCTCATAAGCCGCGGCGGCAGCTCGGGACTCATAACCTGTGTGTATTTTGGCATTATCCTGAGCGTGAGCCGTTTCGGTGCTTCCGAAGACGAAGCGGCCGTGCAGGCCGTGCGGGAACAGGAAGCCCTGGCCGATGCCGCCCTGGACGCCCAGGCCGCCGCCGAGGCTGCCGAACGCCTGGCCCGGCAAGAGGCCGCGGCCCGCGAACAAAGTGTAGATTCGTACGCCTCTATGGCGGAATAAAAGAAAAGGATATGGGAAACAGATTCATTATTTCGGGCGGTGGCACCGGCGGACACATTTTCCCCGCCATCTCCATTGCCAATGCCCTGAAGGCCAAGCAGCCCGAGGCGGAAATCCTGTTCGTGGGCGCCGACAACCGTATGGAAATGCAGCGCGTGCCGGCCGCGGGCTATCCCATCAAGGGACTGCCTATGAGCGGATTCGACCGCAAGCATCTGCTGCGCAACGTCAAGACGCTGTGGAACGTGTGCCGCAGTATGCGTATGGCACGTCGCATTGTGCGCGACTTCCGTCCCGACGTGGCGGTGGGCGTGGGCGGCTATGCCAGCGGCCCGTTGCTCCGGGCGGCAGCCTCGCTGCACGTTCCCACCCTTATCCAGGAACAGAATTCCTATGCCGGCGTCACCAACAAGTTGCTGGCGGCCAAGGCGCGCAAGATATGCGTGGCCTACGAGGGAATGGAAAAGTTCTTCCCCTCCGACCGCATTCTGCTCACGGGCAACCCCGTCAGGCAGGATCTGTTGCAGGCGGCCGGCAGACGCGACGAGGCCCTGGCCCATTACGGATTCGAGGACGGCCGGCCCGTGCTGCTCATTGTCGGCGGCAGCCTGGGCGCCGGCACCATAAACCAAAGCCTGCTGGCTGCGGTAGACCGTCTGGAAGCCAGCGGCGTGCAGGTGCTCTGGCAGACAGGCAAGTTCTACTATCGCCACCTTATGGAACAGCTGCAGGGTAAATCGCTGAAAAACGTCCACGTCACCGAATTCATCGACCGGATGGACCTGGCCTATGCTATGGCCGACCTGGTGGTGTCGCGGGCGGGAGCCAGTTCCATTTCGGAACTCTGCCTGCTGGGCAAGGCCGTGGTGCTGGTGCCGTCGCCCAACGTGGCCGAAGACCATCAGACCAAGAACGCCCAGGCCCTGGAACGCGTGGACGCCGCCGTTATGATACGCGACTGGGACGCCCGCGAACAGCTGGTAGACACGGCGCTGTCGCTGCTGGCCGATTCCCCGCGGCTGGAAATCTTGCGCCGCAACATCCTTACGCTGGCCCAGCCCGATTCGGCCGCCCGCATTGCCGACGAAGTGCTGGCCCTTGTTGGAAAATAATCCTGACTATGAATATCAAGCAAGTATACTTTATCGGCATCGGCGGCATAGGAATGAGCAACCTGGCCCGCTACTTCCGGCACGAACAGCTGCCGGTGGCCGGATACGACCGCACGCCCTCCGACCTGACGCGTCGCTTGGAAGCCGAGGGCATCGCCGTGCATTACGAGGATTCGGTGGACCTGATTCCCGAGGCCTTCCGCGACCCGGCTACCACGTTGGTGGTGCGCACGCCGGCCGTGCCGCTCACCCATTCCGAACTGCGCTATTTCGAGGAACACGGCTTCACCCTTATGAAACGGGCCGCCGTGCTGGGCGAGATATCCAAGGACAAGCGCGCCCTGTGCGTGTCGGGCACCCACGGCAAAACCACCACCAGCACCCTGCTGGCCCATCTGCTGCGGCAGTCGGGCGTGGACTGCAACGCTTTTCTGGGCGGCATTTCGCGCAACTACGACACCAACCTGCTGCTGTCCGACAAGAGCGACTTTGCGGTAATCGAGGCCGACGAGTTCGACCGTTCGTTCCACCACCTGCGGCCCTATATGGCCATTGTGACGGCGGTGGACGCCGACCATCTGGACATTTACGGCACGCACGAGGCCTACCTGGAATCCTTCGCCCACTTTACGGAGCTGGTGCGGCCCGACGGTTGTCTGGTAATGAAGCAGGGCCTGGCGCTGACTCCGCGTCTGCCCCAGGGCGCCCGCCTGTATACCTATGCCACCGAATCGATGCCCGGTTACGAGGACGCCGATTTCCGGGCCGACCATATCCATTACCAGGCCGACCGCCTGTTCTTTACCTTCCATTATCCCGGCGGGGAGGTGGCCGATATGGAACTGGGCGTGCCTATGCTTATCCACGTGGAAAACGCCACGGCAGCTATGGCGCTGGCCCATCTGTGCGGCGTGTCCGACGAGGCGCTCCGGCAAGCCCTGGCCACGTTCCGCGGCAACCAGCGGCGCTTCGATTTCCAAGTGCGCCGTCCCGGCTTTGTCTACATCGACGACTATGCCCACCATCCCGACGAGCTCAAGGCCAGCATTGCCTCGGTAAGGGCGCTGTATCCCGGCAAAAAGATAACCGGCGTGTTCCAGCCGCATCTGTACACCCGCACCCGCGATTTCGCCGCCGAGTTTGCCCAGGCGCTTTCGGCCCTCGACAAGGTGGTGCTGCTCGACATTTATCCCGCCCGCGAGGAACCCATTCCCGGGGTGACCAGCCAGATTATCTACGACCGCCTTACCTGCCCCGAGCGCACTATGGCCACGCTCGACAACCTGGTGCAGACGCTCGACTTGGACCGCCCCGAGGTTTTGGTAACTTTGGGGGCCGGAAACATCGACCGGCTGGTGCCGGTGCTCCGCGAACATTTCGGTAACGTCAATAACGGAATCCTATGAGCAAACGGACGTCGGTGATGATGCTGGTCGGCGGGCTGCTCCTGCTGTATGTCCTGCTGGCCGGACGCCTGTGCCGTCCTGCGCGGGAACAGCTGCGCAGCGCCGCGCCCGCGATAATTGTCGCCGACAGCGCGGCCCATCCCTTTGTGCAGGCCGCCGAGATACGCCAGCTGCTGCTGGTGAACGGGCTGTCGGTGGAGGGCCGCCTGGTGGACTCGATCGATCTGGCCCGGATAGAGCAGGTAGTGGAAAGCCATCCGCTGGTAAGACAGGCCGAGGTGGTGGCCGCCCCCGACGGGCAGGTGAGCATCTACATCCGCCAGCGCGTACCCGTGCTGCGGGTGATGGGCCCCAAGACCTTTTTCCTGGAAGAAGACGGCCGTCCGATCAGCGGACGGCTCTCGCGCCAGGGCGTGGCGGCGGTAGACGTGCCGGTGGTGACCGGCCCCCTGCAGCCCACCGACACGCTGCAACTGAAGGCGCTTTCCCGTCTGGCCCGCGTGTTGGCCAAGGACGATTTCTGGGACGCTATGGTGGAACAGGTGGCGGTCGACAGCCGCGGCCAATGGACACTGTATCCCCGCGTGGGCCGCTTCGACATACGTCTGGGCCGTCCCGATTCGCTGGAGTACAAGCTGGCAGCCGTCCGCACCTTCTACGAGGAAGCCCTCCCCAGGGTGGGCTGGAACGCATACAAGCATATAAGCCTGGAATATAACGGGCAGATAGTGTGTACCAAACGAAAATGACAGATATGACAGAAACAGGTTCGTACAGAGTGGCTGCCGACGTGGGCAGCTCCTGCATCCGCGTGGGACTGGGCAACGTCCTGCCCGACGGCCGGCTGGAGTTGCTGGCCGTAGAACAGGCGCCCGTGTCGTCGGAAGTGCGTCACGGGAAGGTGCAGAAAGTGTCGGAAGTGGGCGACCTCCTGGCCTCCCTGCTGGAACGGCTTCAGCACAATCCGGCCTATCCCTGCCGGGTGGAGCGCGTGCTGGCGGGCGTGAATGCCTACACAATGCGCACCGTGCTCTCGCACGTCACCACGGTAGACTTGGAGCAAGACGAAGTAACCGAGGCCTTGCTCGAGAACCTCAAACAGGAAGCCATAGACAAGGCATTGCCCGAGAACAAGGAGTGCCTCGACTGTTTTGAGCAGGATTTTGCCGTGGACGGCTACCATACGCGTACGCCCCTGCACGAGCGCCCCTCGCGGCTGGAAGGCCAGTACAAGCTGCTGGTGTGCCAGCGTGCCGTCACCGACAACCTGGAATCGGCCTTTGAGCAGGCCGGCGTGGCCGACTACCGTCACTGCGCCTCGCTGCTGGCCACGGCCGATGCCCTGCTCACACCCGACGACCGGAAGCGCGGCGTGGTGCTGGTGGATTTCGGCGCCCAGACCACCGGAATGTGCATTATAAAAGACGAGGTGGTGAGCCACGTGGCCGTGCTGCCCTTTGGCGGCGAAAATCTGGTGCAGGACCTGCAGTTGCTGGACCTCAACGAAGACGTCAGACTGACACCCAACTTGAAG
>R17__coassemble_758_pt1 | contig 12239 bp, 5 predicted proteins | sample R17__metabat2_high_PE_026 | metagenome-assembled genome bin R17
CGCAAGCCCACCCCCGAAATGACGGCCCAACTGGACTGGGTGGTGTTCGTCCTGCAGGACGTCGGCTGCCGATTCTACACCTACCTGAGCACCCTGCACTATGTGATGGAAGCCTGCGCCGAACAGGGAGTCGGTCTGCTGCTGCTCGACCGCCCCAATCCCAACGACACCCTGGACGGCCCCGTGCTGAAACCTTCCTGCCAATCGTTCGTGGGGATGCACCCCATTCCCGTGCTGCACGCCTGCACCCTGGGCGAAATGGCCCGGATGATAAACGGCGAAGGCTGGCTGAAAGACGGCCGTTCCTGCCGATTGGAAATAATTCCCGTAGACAATTGGCAGCACGGGCAAGCCTACGACGTTCCCGTGAGGCCATCGCCCAACCTGCCCAACAACCACGCCATACGTCTGTATCCTTCGCTTTGCCTGTTCGAAGGAACCGACGTCAGCGTGGGTCGCGGTACTCCCTGGCCTTTCGAAGTGGTGGGATCGCCCCATATAAATTCCCCGGCCGTTGCCCAAGCCTTGCAGACGGCGGCGACAGAAGTCGCGGTCATTGACTTCACGCCGGAAAGCCGGCCGGGAGCCACCCAGCCGATGTATGAGGGGCAAGTCTGCCACGGACTGGACCTGCGCGCCGACAGCCAGACCCGCGGCTTTTCGCTGCACTGGCTGCTGATGGCGTTCCGCTTGGAAGGCGCACAGGAATCCTTCTTCCGGAATGCCCGTTTCTTCGACTTGCTGGCCGGGACGCCCAGTCTCCGCCAACAGATGCTGGATGGCTGGGACGAAGACCGCATACGCCAGAGCTGGCAACCCGCGCTGGAGGAGTTCCGCCAGCGGCGGCAAGCCTATCTCCTATATCCTCCGAAGCATTATACCCGACAATGACATATCTGAATTTTCACGAAACAATCCATTCGGCTATGAGAGGTTTGAAATTTCACAGAGCATTCCATTCGGCTGTGAGAAATCTGAATTCTCACGGAACCTCATATAAAAGGAGACGGACTGTCCCTAAAACAAGCTGCACCGAGTCTGTCCGTGGCAGCCACCGCCCCGCATCGGCCTTGCGCAAAGCCCTGGCCTGCCTGTCGGCGCTGTGTCTGTCGGCGGGAGCCGTCCTGGCCGAAAACAGCTTCACCGTGGTGCTGGACCCCGGACACGGCGGGAAAGATCCCGGCGCCGTGGGCAAACTCATCTACGAAAAAGACATCGTGCTTTCGGTGGGGAAAAAAGTCCGCCAGCGCCTGAAAGACAGCGGGCAGGACATCCGCATTCTGATGACGCGCGACAACGACACGTTTGTGGAACTGGAGCGCCGGGCCCAGATGGCCAACAAGGCCAATGCCGACATTTTCGTGTCTATCCACGCCGATGCCGTGGACAACCGGGCCGTGTACGGAGCCGGCACCTTTACGATGGGTATGAGCAAGGAGCAGTCCAACCTGGAAGTGGCCAAACGCGAGAACGGCGTGATGTTTCTGGAGGAAAACTACCAGGAACGCTACGAAGGTTTCGACCCGAAATCGGTGGAATCCTACATTATTTTCGAGCTGATGCAAGACGTAAATATGGAAAACAGCATCCGGCTGGCCAGCGCCATCCAGGACAATCTGGTGGCCGCCCACCGGCTGGACCGCGGCGTCAGGCAGGCTCCCTACTGGGTGCTCCACCGCACCAGCATGCCTTCGGTGCTGGTGGAACTGGGATTCATCACCAATGCCGAGGAGGAAAAATATATGAAATCCGACAAGGGACAGGACCAACTGGCCGACTGCCTGAGCCGGGCCATACTCAGCTACAAGCGTTCCATCGACAGCAAGCGCGTGTCGGTAAAGGCAATGGGCGAAGAACTCAAGGCCGGGAATCCAGCCGCTACGGCTTCGCAAAAGGACCCGGCCTCGCAAAAGGTTCCGGACGACTCAGGCATCATTGAATACCGGATTCAACTGTTTGCCGGAAAAACCCTGCTGCCCGACGGGTCGGCCGAATTCAAGGGCTTGAATAAAGTTTCACATTATCGCGATGGAGAATTGTATAAGTATACATATGGTTCATACGGTTCTGAAAAAGAGGCAATTAACGCGAAATCGGAGCTCAAGTCGCTTTTCCCCGATGCCTTTGTAGTGGCTTTCTGCGACGGGAGCAAACTGTCGCTGTCGGAGGCGCGAAAAAGAGAAGCGGCCCGGTAGCCGGAAGCGGTTTTGCATAATTATACTCACAAAATCCGGCCACCGAAGAATTAACGCAAATATAACATCCGGGAGGTATCCCTCTTTATATGAATGATTTGCAAATTAACTGACATTAACGCCGACGAAACTGACAGAATTGCAAAGCGTTCATTCTCAAAACCTACAAGTTTAAGCAATTGTTTAATCATTGATTATTAGCAAATTACGCACAACTTTCTAATACCAAACCACATACAACGCCCGACTAATTCCTCCGGTATTCGTTGCATTTTGCCGACCGGATTTATCTTCCAAAATTTGCAGTCCGATTACGAAGCCCACTTAAAACCTTTTCGGGCTTCCGGCCACAGACTTTTCCGGACTCTCGGCCTTGGATTTTCCAGGCTCCCAGTCCTTGGATTTTTCCGGGCTGTCGGTCCTGGATTTTCCAGGACTCCCGCCCACGGATTTTCCAGACTCCCGGCCCCGGATTTATGGAGGAATATTTATGAAGCTGACCTCAAACACATTATGGCAAAAGTGCCTGGACATTATCAAAGACAATGTCCCGGAGGAAAACTATGCCCGATGGTTTGAGTCGGTCCAGCCCATTAAATACGAAAACGACTGCCTTACCCTGCTGGTGCCGTCGCATTTCTACTACGAACACATCGAAAAGCACTACGCCGACCTTATAGGAAAGGCGATGAACCGCATTACGGGCGTCCCCACCCGGCTTATGTACCAGGTGTGCATTTCCGACACGTCGGTAAAGATGGCCTCGGAGCACGAGACCGTCCGACCGCAGGCAGCCGTTCCTCTTAAACAGGAATCGTTCACCCCTGCCGTTTCGCCGGTATTCGACTCCCAGCTGGTCCAAGGGCTGAGGTTCAGCAATTTCGTCCCCGGCGAAAGCAACAAGCTGGCGCGGTCGGCGGGCGTGGCCATTTCGGCCAATCCGGGAACCACCATTTTCAACCCCTTGTTCGTACACGGCCGCTCGGGCGTGGGCAAAACCCATCTGCTCCACGCCATCGGCAACGAGGTGCTGGCCAAGCATCCGCAGGCGCGCGTCCTGTACATTCCCTCCAACCTGTTCCAGGTGCAGTATTCGCAGGCTTATCTCGACAACAAGATAAACGATTTCATCCACTTCTACCAAAGCGTGGACGTGCTCCTGATTGACGACGTGCACGAACTGGCCGGCAAAACCGGTACACAGAACGTGTTCTTCCACATATTCAACCATCTGCACCAGACCGGCAAGCAGATTGTGTTCACCTGCGACCGGGCTCCCAAGGACCTTGCCGGTATGGAAGACCGCCTGCTGACCCGTTTCAAATGGGGGCTCACCGCCGAAATGCTGGCGCCCGACTACCAGCTGCGCCTGGACATCCTGAAGAACAAGATTCAGCGCGAAGGGCTTGAATTCCCCGAGGAAGTGGTGGCCTATATTGCCCGCAACGTCAAGGACAACGTCCGCAGCCTGGAGGGAATCATCACCTCGCTGATGGCCCATTCCATCATAAACGGGCAGGAAATAGACCTGGCGCTTTGCCGCAAGGTGGTGGAGAACGCCGTGAACGTGCCCGACGACGACAAGCTGTCGGTGGAAGATGTGGAAGAACGTGTGTGTCAGTTCTACAACCTGGACCGCGAAGTGCTGGAATCCAAGAGTCGCAAACAGGAAGTTTCCAAGGCACGCCAGGTAACGATGTATCTGGCCAAGAAATACACCGAGGCCTCGCTTGCCCACATCGGCGAGGTGCTGGGCAACCGCAATCACGCCACCGTCATCCATGGCATCAAGGCCGTGGGCGACTGGATGGAATTCGACGCCGGTATCCGCAACGAAATCCGTCACATAGAATCGCACTTCGAGGCGATGTAAGCCATTATTTCCCCTGTGTGGACTTGGGCTTCAGCTCGTCGGGCGTAGCCTTGGAGAAGGTGTCGTGCTGCACCGATTCCTTGCTGAACAAATCGGCGATGCGTCCGGCCTCCACCTGGAACGCCGGCTGGAAATCGGGCGACTGCATATACTCCAGCAGGCAGGCATAGAGTTGACGCGCCACCGGGCGCTCGTCGGGACGGCTGAGCAGATCCGACGTACACACCATCAGCCGGCCACGCCCCACCCGTGCCTCCAGCAACAGGCCCAGCTTGCGATTCAGGAACCAAGTGTCTATGGGTTGGACTATGGGTTGGAAACCCTCGGGGAAATCCGACAGGAGCATCACCTGAGTGTTGTTCATCAGTTCCCACCATTGCAGGTCGGCATAGCTGTCGGTGGGAAAATGACGGAATACCGGATGGTCGTTCCTTACCAGGATGCCTGTGGTGTGCGGCGGGCGCATCTTGAACCACGATGTATTCCAGAACACCGGCAGGAACTGCTGCACCACGTCGCGGCCGTAGGTAATGTTTCCGCCCGCCAACAGCAACACGTCCCCACCCTGTTCCAAGACCTTTGCCACCTGGGGGTTCCAAGTGTCGGCCACCAGCACCTTGCCGGCATCGGCGGGCGCCGGATCGGGATAGACGTACAGATTCCAGCCGTTGGCCACGTCGGTGCCTGGCAGACTTACCTCCAGGGTATAGCGGCCCGCCTCCTGCACAAACGAGAGCGGCACTTCCACGCTTCCCAGAGACTGGCAGTTGCCAATATCGATATGCGACGACGGCAGTTTTCCCGAAGCGCATTCCTGGCCGTCGGCATCGGACAGGCGCCAGGCAAAGACCGCATTCTCCAGGGGGAATTCACCGAAATGTGACAACTCCACCGAGGCACGCAGCGTGTCGGCCGCCCGGTAGACAAACCTGGGCATCCGCACCAGCGGCACGGTGGGCGCGCAGAAGCGACGGAAATCTTCGGCCGTGCAATAGCCCTTCTCGTCCCAGAAAACGTCGAGCACTCCCACCAGGGCCGACCCCTGCCCGGAATAGTCGTTCAGGGCCAGCAGCTGAAAGCCCTCGTAATCGGGTGTACGAAGTATTTTTTCTATTTCGTGCTTGTAGCAGAGCAACTGAAGTTTGCCGGAAGCCATCATAAAATCGGGGCCCAGACCGGCCATATCGTGGTCGGCCAGATCTTCCTCGAACAATTCAAAGTTCAAGGCTTGGTTGACGCCGGTATACTTGGCCGTTTCGGCAAAATTGGGGAATACGCACCACTGGCCGGTCTCGTGCGAGATGAAGGGTTCGTGTATCTCATACCCCTTCATAAAGGAAATCTCCTTGCGGAAGTCGCTTTCCGATTCGGGACGCCGCTTCCAGGCCAGGCCGCGGGCACCCGCCTTGACGTGGTACTGGCTTTCGGGCTGCCAGTCCCAGCCGCCGCCCACCGAGGCACCTGTATAAATGCGGCGGGAATCGGTGGCCTTCCAGTAGTCCACGAATCGGCTCACCCAGTTCACCCAGCGGCCGCGCGGCTCGTTGCCGCAGGCCAGCATACAGAACGAGGCGTAGTTTCCGTATGCGCGAGTCATTCTCTGGGTTTCCTCCATCAGATAGGTGTCGATGGGTTTCCCGTACCCAAGCGCGCTGCCGTGGTTGGGCCAGCTGGGGCCTTCGGGCTGCAGGTAGATGCCCACCAGGTCGGCCGCCTGGAAGGCCGCCTCGGGCGGACAGAAGGAATGGAAACGCATATGGTTCAGACCGAATTCCTTGCATCGGCGGAACACCCGTTCCCAGGAGGCCACGTCCATAGGCGCGTAGCCCGTCAGCGGGAAACAGCAGTTCTCCACGGTGCCGCGCATCTGGGTTTTGCGGCCGTTGACGTATATCCAGCGGCCTTCGATGTGGATTTCGCGCATACCGAAACTCACCGAGCGGCACGACAGTTCGCGGCCGCGGGCATCCTCCAGCCGGGCCTCCAGCCGATACAGCGAAGGATGGAATTCGTCCCACAACTGCAGGTTCTCGCCGAACGGCAGCAGCACTTCCAGCGTGTCGCAGCCCGGTTCCAGCCGGACGGATTCCACAATCGGAAGGGTTTGGTCGGGCGTGTCGGAATTGTAGCCGACGGCCTGCAGACGCAGGCGGCCCTTTATCGGACGAGAGCCTTGGTTACTGAGTGTCAATTGAATGCGAGCCCGACGCGCCTCCACTTCGGGAAAAATCTGAACGTCGCCGAAACGGGCAGGACTCTCCGACTGCAATTCCAGGCGGCCCACCATACCGTTCCAGTTGCCCTGGGTCTGGTCGGTGACGCTGTGGGAATCGGGGCCCACGTTTATGTCTTCGGTAATACGGTTGTCCACCCGGATGGTAAGCCGATGTGTGCCGGGCGTCATCGCCGCCGACAAGTCGAACTCGTGGGGCACGCAAAGGCTGTTGCCGCTGCCCGCCGGCCGACCGTCCACCCACACTTGCGTCTGGATGTGAGGACGTTCCAGGAAGAGCCGCACCGAACGGCCCTGCCAGGTATCCGGCACCGTCACCTCGCGCTCGTACCAAGCCGCTCCGAGATAATGACGGACAGGTGTCAGGAAGAAGGGAAACTTTATGTTGCCTTCCTGACGGTACTTTTCCATAGCCGGATTAAAGTAGAAGGAACTGTCGTAGATGCTGCCGGTCCAGGATGTGGTGAGCGTGGGAACGTCGCCTTTGAGCCGTTCAGGCATCGAGCCGGGCAGGAGGATGCTGTCGGGCCAGACGGCCGTTTCGTACCACGCCTCGCGCAGGCCGGCATCGTCGCGGTCGGCGCGGAAACGCCACTGTCCGGAGAGGGATATCACGTCGGTTCCGGCGGCGGCCGGGAACAGCGTCAGGGCCAGGAAGAGCCCCAGAATGCCTTTGTACTTCATCGGTTGCAATCTATAAAGGTTCCGTAAAAATTGTTTCCGACCAGGCGCATCAAAGCCGCGCCCGAATCGCTTGCGAAGTTAGGTATAATTCCTATTTTTGCCGTTCGAATTCCGAACAAGTTTTCCAATGGCCACCGCAAAGAAATTCCTGCTGCTGGCGCTTTCCTGCCTGCTTTTCCTGCCCTATGCCAGGGCCGACCGTCCCGACAGCGTGTACCTGCTGGGCTATTCTTCCAAGGGCGCAGGGCTGTATCTGGCCTGGTCGGCCGACGGCCAACGCTGGCAGAGCATAGGCGACAATCACCGCTTCCTGGGCTGCGACTACGGTGCCTGGGGCAGCGGGAAAAAAATGCACGACCCCTGGTTGTTCCAGAGTCCCGACGGGCGCTGGCACTGCGTGTGGTCGGTGAACGGCAGCGACCCCTGCTTTGCCCACGCCGCCTCCGACGACCTGGTGCACTGGCGGCGGCAGGCCTATCCTTTTGTAATGGAAGGCATCGGCCGGAAAGGGACCTGCCTCAGGCCGACGGCCCGCTGGAATGAAGCCGACGGCCTGTGCACCATTGCCTGGACCAACGGCGAAGACGGACTCGCCTACGCCTGCACCACCACGGATTTCGTCCATTTCGGCGAAGCCCACCGCTGCAACGACTTACAGGAATCCGACGATACACCTCGCGCCGACAAGGCCGGCCAATCCAACCTCCAGCCGGCATCCAGCCGACAACTTTCCGCCGACAGACGCCTGGCCGTGGAAGGGTTCGGCGAAGGGACGATAAACCGGATACCGTGGACCCTTCTGGAGCAATTGGAAAATGCCTGCTACCGGCAGCAGGCACTCGATGCCCTGCACGCCGAGCGTTGCGAAGACGACCCCGTCCGCTTTGCCCAGCTGAAGCCCCTGCAGGCCACTCTTAAAATAAATGCGAACCGGCAGAAAGAAATAAGCGACCACCTGGTGGGCGTGTTTTTCGAGGACATCAGCTATGCCGCCGACGGCGGGCTGTATGCCGAACTGGTGCAGAACCGCGATTTTGAATACACGTGGGCCGACACCAAAGGTCGGAACAAGGACTGGGGGCCGCTGTATGCCTGGCATTCCGAGGGCCGTTTCCAGCTGGAGACCGACCAGCCCATACACCCCAACAACCCGCACTATCTCCGGCTGGAAGGCGCTGGCAGGCTGGTGAACGACGGATTCGACGGCATCCCCCTTACCCAGGGCGACAGTTATCGTTTTTCGCTGTTTTCGCGCAGTCGGGAAGGGGCCCGTCTGAACATCCGGCTTACCGGCCGCGACGGCCAGGTACTGGCCGAGGGGAAGCTTTCCGTCCACAGCGCCGGCTGGAAAAAACAGGAACTGATGCTGAAGGCCTCGGCCACTGCCGATGCAGTTCTGGAACTTTCCATAGAGGGCAGTGGCACCACCGATCTGGACTTTATTTCGCTATTTCCCAAAAAGACCTTCCACAACCGCCCGAACGGCCTCAGGCCCGACCTTGCCCAGGCCATTGCCGACCTGCATCCGCATTTTGTCCGCTTTCCGGGCGGATGCGTGGCCCACGGCGACGGGCTGGACAATATGTACCGATGGAAAAACACCGTCGGGCCGCTGGAAGCCCGCGTGCCGCAGGCAAACATCTGGCGCTACCACCAGTCGGCCGGACTGGGCTACTACGAATATTTCCAGTTCTGCGAAGACATTCACGCCGAGCCGCTGCCCGTGCTGCCGGCCGGCGTTCCCTGCCAGAATTCCGGGCACCGGGGCCAGCAGGGCGGTCTTCCCTTGGACGAGATGGACGCCTACGTACAGGAAGTGCTCGACCTGGTGGAATGGGCCAACGGAGACGCCTCCACGGCCTGGGGACGCGTGCGTGCCCAAGCCGGACACCCCAAGCCCTTCAACCTTAAATATATAGGTATTGGCAACGAAGACCTCATAACCGACGTGTTCGAGGAGCGCTTTACGATGATTTACCGTGCCGTGAAGGAAAAATACCCCGATTTGAAGGTGGTGGGCACCGTCGGGCCGTTCTACGAGGGCAGCGACTACGAAGAGGGCTGGGACCTGGCCGACCGGCTGGAGGTGGATCTGGTAGACGAGCACTATTACAATCCGCCCGGATGGTTCATATACCACCAGGATTTCTACGACCACTACGATCGCAGCAAGCCCACCAAGGTCTACCTGGGCGAATATGCCTCGCACCTGCCCGGACGGCCCAACAACTTGGAGACGGCCCTTTCGGAAGCGCTCTACCTGACGGCCGTGGAACGCAACGGCGACGTGGTGGAAATGGCTTCGTATGCTCCCCTGCTGGCCAAGCGCGGGCACACCAACTGGAATCCCGACCTTATTTATTTCGACAACCGACGGGTTCTGCCCACCGTCGGCTATTATGTGCAGCAGTTGTACGCACAATACGGCGGCGACCGCTACCTGGACAACCATCTGGAACTGGACGGCGCCGATGCCAAGGCCCGGGCCCGCGTGTCGGCCTCGGCCGTGCTGGACAGCCGCACGGGCCAGCTGGTGCTGAAACTGGTAAATATGCTTCCGGTGGGCGTTACCACCCAGATAGATCTGGAAGGCAGCGGGCCTTGGCTGCCCGAAGCCCAGCGGATAGACCTTTCGGGCCAGCCCGCCGACCGCGACCTGCAGCCCCGTTCCTCATCGTTGGCCGTGTCCGACGACTTTTCGCTGGAAGTGCCGCCCTATTCGTTCACCCTGATCCGGCTGACTTCCAAATCGTCCGAAAGAAAATAACCATCGTATGACCGGCTTGCTGAGACACACTTTCTCCTTTGGAACGGCCGTCCGCCAGGATGGCCGCAAAGGAGCAACCGTTCCGGGCCGGTTCCCCATTCGTCCGATAGCCGTCTGTCTGCTGGCGGCGCTGTGGGTGCTCCCGCTGAATGCCCGCGACGACGACGATCCCTACCTGCCGGAGTACGACCGCGACCGCTTGGAAGCTCCGCGTTTCAGCGTGCCCCACGGCTACTGTGAAACGGCCTTCCGGCTGGAAATAAGCGCCGCCGATGCCGACGCCCTTATATACTACACCCTGGACGGCAGCGAACCCACCACGGCCTTCTCCAAGAAATATCAATCGCCCATCGAAATAACAGGCACCACCGTGGTGCGGGCCCGGGTTATAAGCCGGGAAGACAGCCACTACAGCAGCCGCATCGCCACCGCCACCTACCTGTTTGTGGACGACGTGCTGGCCCAGGGGAACACCCCCGAAGGCTATCCCAGCCAGTGGGGTCCCTATGCCCAGAAAAGCGGCAATGCCATTGCCGACTACGAAATGGATCCGGAACTGATGGCCGATCCCGACTTCCGGGCCAAGTGCCGCGAGGGGCTCCTTTCCCTGCCCGTGATTTCGCTGGTGACCGACCGCGACTATATTTTCGGGCCGGACAACAACGCCGAGACGGGCGGCATATACATATACACCGGGCCGCCCACGGGCTATACCAAAATATACGTGAGCGACACCGGAGAGGATTGGATACGGCCTACTTCGGTAGAAATGTTCAATGCCGACAGCCTGCGCAACTGGCAGGTGGACTGCGGCCTGAAACTGCACGGCGGTCACAGCCGTCTGCCCGAAAAGAATCCCAAGCATTCGTTCCGGCTCAAGTTCACCGCCGACTTCGGGCCCCGCAAGCTCAAGTATCCGCTGTTCGACCCCGACGACACGGCCGCCGGCAAACTGGACAACATTGTGCTGCGGGCCGGATTCGGCAACACCTGGACCCACACCGAGGAAGCCCAGCGCAAGGTAGCCACCTACACCCGCGATGCCTGGACCAAGAAGATTTACCAGCGGATGGGGCATCCGTCGTCGCACACCACTTTCGCACACCTATTTATAAACGGACTGTACTGGGGCATCTACACGCCCACCGAGCACCTCGATGCCAAGTGGTGCGAGACCTATTTCGGCGACACCGAGGAAGACTACGATATAATAAAGGTAGAAGACAGTCCCAACGAGAAAGTCACCTCCGGCGCCGGGTCGATGGATCGGTGGAAGGAAGTGTTCACCCAAGCCGCCAGCGCCTCCAGCCTGAGTGCCTACCGCCGCCTGCAGGGTCTGAACGTGCGCGGGCAGCGCGACTCCACCCTGGAACCGTTGCTGGACGTGGACAACTTCATCGACTATATGATTCTGAACATATACATAGGCAACACCGACTGGGACAACCACAACTGGCTGGCATTCCGCAACCAGACCCACCCCGGCACCGGATTCCGGATGCTGGTGTGGGACTCCGAGCGCATCCTGGAGCAGGCCGGCACCGACGTGGGCTACGGCAAGAAGCGGCACGAATACACGCCCAGCTACCTGTTCGAATCCCTGCTCAAGAGCAGCCAGTTCTGCCAGGAAGTGGACAACCGGATCAGCCGCCATTGCTACTGCGGAGTGCTGCAGCCCGACAGCGCGCTGGCCCTCTGGAACGACTTGAGCGAGCGCATTGCCACCGCCATCTATGCCGAATCGGCCCGCTGGGGCGACTACCGGCGCGACGTGCATTCCAACGGCAGCCAGGCCCGCCTGTGCACGGTGGACGACTATTACCTGCCCGCCCAGGCCGAAGTGACCGAGCACATACTGCCGGGGCGTCGCGACGTGTTCGTGCAGCAGATGCGCCGCTATCTTAGCGTCACCGCACTGGAAACCCCGGCAGAAGGGACGGACGCCTTCCTGGCCTACGACCGGAGCGGCGGACGGATTATCCTGGACGCGCCCGCCGCATCGGAGCAGGCCGTCATCGCCCGGCTGTCCGACCTGTCTGGACGTTCCATACGCCTGCCCGGGGCCTCTACGTCCGACGGCTGCTCCTCGTGGGACGTCGGCGACCTGCCCGCAGGCTGCTACCTGTTCTCGTGCCGCCTGGGCGACACCCGTCTTACCCTGAAATTCCTTAAACCATAAACTACATAATTATGTACAAGTATGACAACCGCGTTGTAATGACGCTCGATGCCGGAGGCACCAATTTCGTCTTTTCGGCCATCCGCAGTTACGAGGAAGTGCTTCCTCCCATCAGTTATCCCTCACACGCCGACAACCTGCAGGAATGCCTGGGCATTATGGAACAGGGATTCAGCGAGCTGCGCCGTCAGCTGGCCGAAAAGGACATCCAGCCGGTGGCCATAAGCTTTGCCTTCCCCGGCCCGGCCGACTATTCCCGCGGCATCATCGACAACAACAACAGCAGGAGCAGCAGCAGCAACAGCAGC
>R17__coassemble_759_pt1 | contig 12219 bp, 8 predicted proteins | sample R17__metabat2_high_PE_026 | metagenome-assembled genome bin R17
GGTATAGGGCGGATAGCCGAACCGGGCGCGCTCCTTCATCTCGTCCACATACATTTCGGTGTAGGCATTGCGCACCACCTGGCTCACCAGGGCGCTGTCGGGCTCGCGGGTCTGGAGCACCACGCAGCCGCGATGCCCCTTGCGGCCGGCACGGCCCGCCACCTGCGTCATCATCTGGAAGGCGCGCTCGTGCGAACGGAAATCGGGGTAGTCGGTCATAGCGTCGGCATTCAGGATGCCCACCACGCGCACGTTGTCGAAATCGAGTCCCTTGGTAAGCATCTGTGTGCCCACCAGAATCTGAGTGTTGCGCTGCTCGAAATCGCTTATGAGCTGTTCGTAGGCAGCGCGCGAACCCATCGTATCGGTATCCATCCGGGCCACCCGGACCCCGGGGAACAGGCCGGCTATCTCCTCTTCCACCTTTTCGGTGCCGAAGCCTTTTACCTGCAAGGAACGCGTTCCGCACACAGGGCAGACGGCGGGAAGCGAGTACGTCTTGCCGCAGTAATGGCAGCGCAGCTTCCCGCTCTGTTTGTGGAAACTAAGGCCTACGTCGCAGTGCGGACAGCGGGGCACCCAGCCGCACGAACGGCAGGTGAGCACAGGTGCATAGCCACGGCGGTTCTGAAACAGAATCACCTGTCCGCCCTCGGACAGCGCCTGCTGCATCCGCTCCACCAAAGGCGCGGAAAACATCGATTTCATCAGCCGTTTCCGGCGCTGGTCGTTCAGGTCGGCCACCACTATTTCGGGCAACTGGCTGTCGCCGTAGCGGGCGAAAAGTTCCACCAGACCGTATTTGCCTTCGCGGGCCTTGTTGTACGATTCCACCGAAGGCGTGGCCGATCCCAGCAATGCCTTGGCTCCCATTTTGCGGGCCAGCACCAGGGCCGCGTTGCGGGCGTGATAGCGCGGAGCCGGCTCCTGCTGCTTATAGGAAGGTTCGTGTTCCTCGTCCACGATAACCAGGCCCAGGCGCTGGAACGGCAGGAACACCGACGAGCGGACGCCCACCACCACCTGAGGGCCGGTTCCCTCGCGCAGCGCGTTCCATATTTCCACGCGTCCGGCCTCGGAAATGCCCGAATGAAATACCGCCAGATGCGGGCCGAACACGCGTTGCAGCCGCTCCGTCATCTGGGTGGTGAGCGCAATTTCGGGCAGCAGGAACAGCACCTGGCGTCCGGCCTGGAGGGTTTCCTGTATCAGATGGATGTATATTTCGGTCTTGCCGCTCGACGTACAGCCGTGCAAGAGGCATATGTCGTGTTGCTGCCACTGTTGCCTTATCTGTTCCAGGGCCGTCTGCTGCGGTGCCGTCAAGGCATTCATCGGCTGGCATTCCGATCCGTAGGATTTCAGGCGGCTTACCGGCTGCCGGCTTATCTGCAGAATGCCTTTGTCGGACAGGGCTTTCAGGGCGGCAGGGCTCACACCCGACTGCTCCAGAAAATCACTTTTGAGCAACGGATCTGTTCCATTGTGGCTCATCTGCAGAAAAAGCTGCAGGGCCTCGGCTTGTCTGCGGGCGGCCCTGAGGCTGTCGGTCAATGCCGACAAATCGGAGTCGGCGGCATATTCATCGGCCAGCTGCAACCAGGCCACCGTCTTGGGGCGGTAGGCATCTTCGGATCGGAAACCGGCCGGCAGGGCCGCATTCATCACTTCGCCGGGCGTACACAGGTAATAGTCCGAAATCCATTGCCAGAATTCCAGCTGGACGGCCGACACCAGCGGAGCCGCGTCGAGCACTTCCACGATATCTTTCACCACATAGGCATCCGGGCGGGACGCGTGCACCCGGCAAACCACACCGATGTAATGCCGGTTGGCCCCGAAGGGGACCTTCACGCGGCAACCCACCAGCCACTGCGGAAGCGCCTGGCCGGAATTCCGGACCTCGGCAGGAACGTCGCCTCCGGCCGGAAGAAGGCCGTTTTCATCAGGGGGAAACCCCTTTTCATCGGCAGAATCGGCAAAAAACGCCGAAAGCAAACCCGTCGGCACCCGATAGGTAAAAGCTCCTCCGAAAGCCAGCGGCAGGAGAACATCGGCAAAACACTCCTCCATCATGGCAGCTGGATAAAAGCGGTTACCGGATAATGGTCGGAAAAGTCGGCTTTGCGGTCTACGCGGATGTCGCGCGCCCCGAGCTGGGGCGAGTGCATTATATAGTCTATGCGGAAACGGTAAAACTTTTCGTGGAACGATATGCCGGGCCCCGTGGCGCACTCGGTCCAGGAATCGGTAAGCCGACGGCCCACCGTGCGCACGGTATAGGAATTGGGAATGTCGTTGAAATCGCCGCAGACAATCACCGGACAGGGAGAATCTTCGATGAAATGGGCCAATTTGTCGGCCTGACGCGCCCGGATAACCGCCGCCGGCACCAACTTTCCGCCCAGCTGATGGGCCACGTTGGACACGCTTTCGCGGTTGCGGTTGTCTATTATTTCGCGATATACTGCCTTGTCGGCCGCCGTAAGCTTATTGGATTCCAGATGGCAGCAGATTACCCGGATCCGCTCTTTTCCAACGACAACGTCGGCATAGCAGGCCCCGTTGGCCTCGCTGGCCATAGATATGCGCCCGCTGGATTGGATGGGAAAGCGCGACAGGATGCGGAGCATATTCCTGGAATCGGCCCCTTCGGCCGTGGGCTGGCTGTAGCGGTAGGGATAGGTCTTGTTCAGGGCCACCGTCAGCGCCTGCTCGGTAAGGAACTGAGGGTCGGAGAGCACCCCGGCCTCCTGCAGGCACACGATGTCGGCATCGCTGTTCCGTACATAGCGCACCACCGGATTGGGGGCGGCCTGGGTATGCGGCTGGTAGCTGCTGAATTGCATCGTGTTGCAGGTGAGCACCTTCAGTTCCTGCCCCAGGCTAGGCGCCTCCTTGGAAAAATTCACCGGGAACCAGGCCTTGGTTTCCTGGAAGGTGAACACCAGGGCCAGCACGGGCAGCAGGATCCAGCCCTTCAGCCGCCGCAGCCAATAGACGGCAAAAAGCAGGTTCACCACCGCCATAGGTAGCATCAGGTAGTTGGCATACGGCGAGAACGGCAGTTTGGCCGGGCTCAGGGCCGGGCCCTTAGCCGCCGCCAGCAATACCAGTATTTCGGCCACGGTGAGCAGAATCATCAGGGCATCGGCCATAGAACGGAAGAATCCGGTTCCACGGACAGGAGCCGCCTTTCCGGCATCCGAAGATTTTGCCGATGCCGTTTTCCGGGCCGGTGCCTTGCGTTTATCTGCCTTGGCCATACGACTATCCTATGATGGTGCCGTTGCCTATGCCTTTCTTTCGCCAGTAGGCAATCAGGAAATAACCGAAAACCATACCGCCCAGGTGGGCAAAGTGGGCCACGTTGTCGCCGGCCGTGTTGGCCAGGCCGCCGAACAGTTCAACGATGCCATACCCGATGACCATCCACTTGGCCTTGATGGGAATGGGAATGAACATTATATAAATAGGAGCATTGGGAAACAGCATACCGAATCCCAGCAGGATGCCGAACACTGCGCCCGAAGCGCCCACCGTGAGCATTCGGTCCAGCATAGCGTCGCGCGCCCGCACAATTTCCTCGGCCGGATACGAAATGCCCGGCTGCAGGTTCCAGTATTTGCCCAGGCCGGTGGTGTCGCCGCTAATCAGGAAATCGTTGACAGCGCGCATCATAGGCTGCAGGTCGATATACCAGACCAGTTCCTGCACCAGCCCGGCCCCGATGCCGGTGACCAGGTAGAAGATAAGGAAACGCTTCGGCCCCCACACCCGCTCCATCACGGCACCGAACATAAGCACGGCAAACATATTGAAGAACACGTGCGAGAAACTGTGGTTGTCGTGCATAAACATATAGGTGATTACCTGGTGCAGCTTGAATCCGTCGGCCTGGAAATAATGCAGCCCGAAGAAGGATTCCAGCACCGGGAACAGGCAGGAAGCCAACCACATTATAAGGTTGATGATGAGCAGGTTCTTGGTTACTATGGGCATATTGGCAAACCAGTTGCCCACGCGGCTTTGTCTATACATACATCGGCAGTTTTAAGGGCGGCAAAGATAAGGGAATCCCGCAAGAATCCGCTATCTTTGCGGCCGTTAAAAGATTACTGACCCTATGGACATCACCACCTTGCTCACCGGGCGCATTCAGTGCTGCCTGAAAGAACTTTACGCATTCGAGGCCCCCGAATCGGCCATCCAGCTGCAGAAAACCAAGAAAGAATTCGAGGGAGACCTTACCCTGGTCGTGTTCCCCTTCCTGAAAGCCGCCCGCAAAAAACCCGCCGAAGTGGCCCAGGAAATAGGTGAATGGCTGCTGGCCCGCACGCCCGAACTGAAAAGCTTCAACGTAATCCAAGGGTTTCTGAACCTGGTCATCTCGTCGGTCTACTGGACGGAACGGCTGGAAGCGATGGCGGCCTGCCCCGGCTTCGGCACCGTAAAGGCCAGCGAGAATTCGCCTCTGGTAATGGTGGAATATTCCTCGCCCAACACCAACAAGCCCTTGCACCTGGGCCACGTGCGCAACAACCTGCTCGGCTTCAGTCTGAGCCGCATTCTGGAAGCCAACGGATTCAAGGTGGTGAAAACCAACATCGTAAACGACCGCGGCATTCACATCTGCAAGTCGATGCTAGCCTGGCAGAAGTGGTTCGACGGCGCCACGCCCCAGTCGACCGGCAAGAAGGGCGACCACCTGATAGGCGACTGCTACGTGGCCTTCGACAAGCACTTCAAGCAGGAAGTGAAGGAACTGCTGCCCGCAGACTACGACCAGCTGGACGACAAGGCCAAGGAAGCCGCCAAAGCCAAGGCCGAGGCCGAATCGCCGCTTATGCAGGAAGCCCACGCCATGCTGCGCGCCTGGGAGGCCGGCGATCCGCAGGTGCGCGCTCTGTGGAAAACGATGAACGACTGGGTGTATGCCGGCTTCGACGAAACCTACCGGGCCCTGGGCGTCAGCTTCGACAAGATTTACTACGAATCCAACACCTACCTGCTGGGCAAGGACAAAGTGCTGGAAGGCCTGGAGAAAGGGCTGTTCTTCCGCAAGGAAGACGGTTCGGTGTGGGCCGACCTGACCGACGAAGGCCTGGACCAGAAAGTGCTGCTGCGCAGCGACGGCACTTCGGTATATATGACTCAGGACATAGGTACGGCCAACTTGCGTTTCCAGGAATATCCCATCGACAAGATGGTGTACGTGGTGGGCAATGAGCAGAACTACCACTTCAAGGTGCTGTCCATCCTGCTCGACCGCCTGGGCTTTGCCTGGGGCCGCGGCCTGGTGCACTTCTCGTATGGTATGGTGGAACTGCCCGAGGGCAAGATGAAGTCGCGCGAAGGCACCGTGGTGGATGCCGACGACCTGATAGCCGAGATGGTGGGCACCGCCCGCGAAACCTCGCGCGAGCTGGGCAAGCTGGACGGCTGCACCGACGAGGAAGCCGAAGCCGTGGCCCGGATGGTGGGTCTGGGCGCGCTCAAGTATTTCATCCTAAAGGTGGATCCGCGCAAGAATATGACCTTCAATCCCCGCGAAAGCATCGATTTCAACGGCAATACCGGCCCGTTTATCCAATATGCCTATGCCCGCATACAGTCGGTGCTGCGCAAGGCCCGCGAGCAGGGCATAGACTTCGGCAGCCTGGACGGATGCCCCACGGATTTGAACGAAAAGGAACTGTCGCTTATCCAGCAGGCCGACGAATTCCCGGCCGTCGTGCACCAGGCGGGCGAGGAATACAGCCCTGCCGTCATCGCCAACTATGTGTACGACCTGGTGAAAAACTACAACCAGTTCTACCACGACTTCTCCATCCTCAGGGAAGAAGACGCCGGCCGCAAGCGCTTCCGCCTGTTCCTGTCGGAGCAGATCGGGAAAATTATCCGCACGGGAATGTATCTGTTGGGTATTGACGTTCCGGAAAGAATGTAGTACATTGGCGGCAGTTTCCTAAAAACCTGCTGCCCTATGAAAATTGCCTTCCACGGAGCCACCCAGACCGTCACCGGTTCCAAACATCTTATCTCGCTTACAAACGGCAAGAAAATCTTGCTCGACTGCGGTATGTACCAAGGTCTGGGCGAAGAGACTATGCCCCAGAACAACGACCTGGGTTTCAACCCGGCCGAAGTGGACTATATGGTGCTCTCGCACGCCCACGTAGACCACAGCGGCCTTATCCCGAAGCTGGTGAAGGAAGGATTTAAGGGACGCATTTTCTGTACCTCGGCCACCCGCGACCTGACGGAAATCCTGCTCAAGGACTCGGCCTACATCCAGGCCAACGACGTAAAGTTCGTCAACAAAAAGCGTTTTGAGCAGGGGCGTCCGCCGGTGGAACCGCTCTACACCCTGGACCACGCGCTGGCGGCCATAGACCGGCTGGAAGTGGTTCCCTACGAAACGCCCGTGAAAATCGACGACGACATTACACTGCAGCTGTTCGAGAACGGGCACATCCTGGGCGCCGTCACCGTGTTTCTTACCCTGAAGGAAAACGGCAAGACTACGCGCATTGCCTTCAGCGGCGACGTGGGCCGCTTCGGGGACTATCTGCTCAAATCGCCGTCGGCGTTTCCGCAGGCCGACTACATTATAATAGAATCCACCTACGGCAACCGCCTGCACCAGAAGTGCGGCGAGAACGACGATTTCCTGCACGACCTTATCCAGCATACCTGTCGCGACAAGCGGGGCAAGCTCATTATCCCGGCCTTCAGCGTGGGGCGCACGCAGGAACTGCTATATTCGCTGAACGGGATGGAGTTGGACTACCGCCTACCCGACGTGGACTACTATGTGGACAGTCCGCTCTCCACCTCGGCCACGGCCGTGGTGAAAAAGCATCCCGAATGTTTCAACCGCAACGTGCAGCGCATCCTCAAGTTCGACGACGATCCCTTCGATTTCCGCCGGCTGCACTACATCGAAGACAAGCGGGCCTCGCAGGCGCTCAACTCGTCCACCGAGCCCTGCGTCATTATCTCGGCCTCGGGAATGGCCGAAGCCGGCCGCGTGAAGCATCACATTGCCAACAACATACAAGACGAGCGCACCACCATCCTTATGGTGGGATACTGCGAAAAGAGCTCGCTGGGCGCCCGCCTGAAGGAGCACCCCGAAAAGGTGAAGATATTCGGCGAGACCTTCGACGTGAAGGCCGAAATAGAGTCCATCGAATCGATGTCGGCCCACGCCGACTACAACGACCTGTGCCAGTACCTGGCCTGCCAGATTCCGAGCGAGGTGAAGAAAGTGTTTGTGGTGCACGGCGAGCAGGAGGCCCAGGAGGCGTTCCGCGACCGTCTGATAAAGAAAGGATTCCTGGACGTGGTTATTCCGCGCCGCCACGAGGAATTCGGACTCTGACCGGGAGTTGGCAAACACCCTATCCGGCCGCTGGAACGCTTATGCAGCGCCATAGCGCCTGGAAAGGCGCCGGAATGCCTGAACAGCCGGAGAAAGGTTATTCAATCTCGGTCCAGCCGCCGTTTTCGTATAGGTTGGCCGCACCCCGGTAATCTATCCGATAATGCTGCATATCGCCGTCCAGGGTGGCAGCCACGTCAAAAGCCTCGGCTGTCGGTCCGTCGGCCGGGCTCACGTGCAGTTTTACCTTGCCTTGCTCCCACTCGTCCCACTTGACGGCAGCGAAAGGCTCCTCAAAATCGAAGTCGATGGCGGCAAATACCGAATCGGTGCACGCATAGCCGAAGACAAACGTTCCGCCGCCCGAAATTTGCCAATCGGCGCGCGTAAGGATGCCCTGCATAACGGATTCGGCGGTTTGGCTAACGGCCAGATTGAAACCGGGATTTCCCGAATCCGAGAAGGTCCAGGTGTTTTTACCGGTGCATCTGATGTCGTATGTGCCGTTGTCGGCCAGAAACAGAGAAAGCCCGCCATAATCGGTCGCGCTGCGCGCTTCGGCCTGGATATTCGTCAGGCCGGCCACCGACAGACCATCGGCAATGGGATAGAGCAGTTGCCACCGAGCACCCACGGAATCCATAGGCAGGCCGTCGGTGGAAATCACCATACAGGCCCGGTCGCTGTAGTTCCGGCAAACGGCATAGACGTTGGAACGCACACGCACATAGTGATTTGAGCCATAGAAGGAATCGGCGCCGTCCGACAGGGCCAGCGACGAATTCATATCGGAAGCATCGGCAAACAACGAGGCCATTTCGGAAAATCCCTCACACCAGGTCAGGAAAACCTCGTTGCCCCGGGACGTCGTGTCGGCGCAGGGACGGAACTCCCGGCGGTCGCAGGAAACCAGGCAGAGAGCGCAGGATGCGATAAGCAATATCTTCTTCATTTATACGATTTTTCAGCTGATTAACAATGTCTGTTGAAAGTACTTCGGATCTGACGGAAAGGTTACGGATTCGACGGCTGTGCTTTGGGTTTTACAAAAGGGCTAAGAATTCAACGGCAATGTTTTGAGTTTTAGGAAAGGGCTAAGAATTCAACGGCCGTGCTTTGAGTTGACCGGAACGGTTCAGAAACGGCAGCCGACGCCGGCCGAGAAAATGCCGCGGGCACCGTAGCCAAGTTCGACCGATCCGTACATCCGGTTGCCCCAGCGCATTCCCAAAAACGTCAGGTGGCCAAAATCGGTCAGCTGCCAGCCGTCCACAGGATAGTCGGCATATTCGGGCAAGGCATCGTAGCCCTCGCGATGGGTTAGCTGCAAGCCCGCCGAAACGCCCGAATACATAGAAAAGTATTTGAAATTCAAATAGGTAAACCTAACCGACGGGGCCAGGAAAAAATGGGCCTTGGACAAATTGCCCAAACGCTCGCCGGTGGGCCGGTCGTAACGGCCGCCCTCCTGGATCTGGAACGCGCTCAAAAAACCCAGTTGGAGCCAACGCTTAAGTTGGTGGTGGGCCGACAGGCTCAAGGCCGGGCTGACAACGTCGAAACAGCCGTAACAATCCTCACCGAACCAGCCGGAATTGTCCGACCAGTAAGATACGTAGGTCATCGCGTGGCTGTTAAGAGCGGTGGCGTCGCCCAGCATCAGCTGGATATCGTTGCGAGGCGTGGAACTTTTGACAGCCGCCGCGGGAGCGGTTTCACGGGGCGCCGCGGGAGCGGTTCCCTGAGCAGCGGGGGCGGCTTCCCGAGCGGCGGGGGCGGTTTCCCGAGCAGCGGGAGCGGTTTCCTGGGCCGCCACCGTCACAGACAGCAGCAGCGCCAGCCCCATCAGCAAATGTTTTCGCATAGTCTCAAAATTTGAAGTAAAAAAGGCAACCCCGTACGGGATTGCCTTTACGGTTCGGACAAGAAAACTTATCCAAGATGAATTGCTTCGGAAGGGCAGGCATCGGCGCAAGTTCCGCATTCGGTGCACATTTCCGGATCAATCTTATAAATATCACCTTCTGAAATAGCTCCAACTGCGCATTCGTCGATACAGGTTCCACATGCAACGCAATCTTCTCCAATGACGTATGCCATAGTTTTTTGAATTTTAGGAAGTCGCCTTCCTTGGTTAATAATGCAGCGCAAAAGTAGAAAAATATTTGAAACGCTTACCGAAACCGTGTTTTTTTGAAGAATACTTTTCGCAAAGTATTACTTTAGCGCCTCGTATTGCCAGCAATCCAAGAAAAAGAAGAGGATGACGAACACAGTACTTGTCATAGGCCCCAATTATTTCAACTATCTGTCGGCTGCCAGGGGCGCTTTCGAGCGAATGGGATGGACGGCCGTGGCAGAGGGGTACGACAATCCTATTCATCCCTACACTACGGCCATGAAGTGGCGCTGGAAAGTAAGTCGCCACCGCGAAGCGCTGCAGGCGAAGAGCCGCGACGCATTCAATTCGTTCATCCTCGGACGATTCCGGGAGGTGCAGCCCGACGTGGTGTTCATAATGAACGGCGAAATCCTCTACGGGAGCACCCTCGACGCCTTCCATGCTTCGGCAAAGGTGGCATTGTGGTTCTTCGATACACGCGACAGACTGCCCTCGGCGCTTGGCCATATCGACCACGCGGACGCTCTCTTCTGTTACGAGCAAACCGACGTGGACTGGTACGCATCGCAGGGAAAGACCGCCTACTTCCTGCCACAGGCCTGCGACACAGACACCTACCGTCCTCTCTCCCTTCCAAAGGACATCGACATTCTCTTTGTGGGCAACCTCTACACCTCGCCCCGACGGATGCAGATAATGCAGCAGGTCGTCGGGCACTACCCCGACTGCCACATCGAGGTATGGGGGCTCTACAAGCCTTGGTACAAAGGCATCGTCCGCTGGCTGTTCCGGGAACATCGCGACATCTACAAGAACCGGACCGTGCCGCCCGAGCAGGTCAACCGCCTTTACAACCGCGCCCGCGTAGTGCTCAACATACATAGTGAGCAGCAGAAAGACGGCGCCAATCCCCGCACGTTCGAAATATTCGGCAGCGGTGCCTGGCAGGTCTGCGACGCCAATCCCTACATAGAACATATGTTTTCTGCCGATGAAATGGGCATTTTCCATTCCGTCGACGAGCTGTTTGCCTGTATCGACGAGGCCCTCCGCCACGACAAGTCGGCCGCCTTGGAACAGGCCCGTGCCAGAATTCTGGCAACACATTCATTCGACGTCAGAATGCAGACCGTCGTGACGCAGCTGTCTGCCGTAGCTCAAAACAACTAAAGAATAGCCGGCGCTGCGATAATGACGTACCTCAAAACCATTTCTAAAAAATAGCCGGCGCTGCAATAAATTGCCCCTCCTTCCGTTTTGTCCTTTGCTGTCCCCGATGCGAACCGCCGCCGGGCAGGGATTTGCTGCGGCCGTCGGCCAATGCCAAGTCCTCGTCTAAGCGAAAGACCTCCGGGCAGCAAGCGTAAAGAATTGTGCAAAATGGTTTTCAGGAAAAATGGTTCAACCCCGGCTGCCGCAAGCGGCTTCTGGCGCGCATTTGCCGCCAAAGGACTTTGGCAAGCCCGGAAAACAGTCTTTGGGCTGGCGTGCCTGGCCGCGTGCTGGCTGGCGTGCCCGTCGGCCCAGGCCCAGAGCAAAACCCTGCACAAACGGCAATATCTTCAGTACGAAGACCTAAGGCCCTACCATTTCGGCTTTTTCGTAGGCCTGCATTCCCAGGATTTCCAGATTGACCATTCCGGCGCCGTCGACGAAAACGGAGCCCGCTGGTACGGCAGCGTGCCCGCCTATACGCCCGGGTTCAGCGTGGGCGTGCTGGGCGACTACCGCATCTGCGATTTCCTGAGCGCCCGCCTGACGCCCAGCATCCACTTCGGTTCCAAGACGATGACCTTGCTGTCCGACCAGCCCGACAGCCGCCAGACCAATGTCACCATCCGCTCCAACTACATTATGCTGCCGCTAAGCATCCGTTACCGCGGGGCGCGCACCGACAACTACCGTCCCTACCTGATGACGGGGCTGAGCCTGGGCATCGATGCCGGCTCGCGCAAAAAGGAGGAAATCCTGCTCAAGAAAATGAACTGTTACTGGGAAATGGGCGTGGGCTGCGACCTGTATATGCCCTATTTCCGCCTGGTGCCAGAGCTGAAGTTCTGCCTGGGCCTGGGCGACATATTCGAGCACGACCGCCCCGACGAGAGCAGCCAGGCCTTTGTGCACTACACCAACGCCTTCGACCGCATCACCTCCCGCCTGCTGGTGCTTTCCTTCCAGTTCGAGTAAGACCGGCACCGTGAACAGCGGCGATTTGAATTCAAATATCAGGAAGGGCTCTCTATTCCACCACTTGCCCGAGAGCATTGTAGGTCTTGCCGTCGCGGAGGATAAAGAGCTGTCCGTCGCGAAGCACTTTTCTAATGCCGGACTTCCCGTCCTTTTGGCTATCGAACGTCTTCTCGATAGCGGTGGTGGAATCATAGATGGTAGCCGTCAGGGTATTCATATCGAAGCGGAAACGATAGGTGCCTGCCGGAGCAGAGAAGGTGAACTCGCCTGCCACTGCCTCGTTGGAAGCACATCCGACACTGAGTGACTCATTCGTGGCGCTGCCCAAACGATGCGACTGGATATACGTATCCGAGCCGTCTCCGCATCCCGATATGAAACTGAAATGGGAAGTCGGCTGGGTGAGCGTGGCGGTTACCTCATAGACGTTGCTGGCGATAGTCTTCATTGGCACCAAGGTATTCCATTCGCCTGCCGACAGATCGCCCCACAAATACAGGTCGTGGGTAAGATACTGCAC
>R17__coassemble_764_pt1 | contig 12144 bp, 7 predicted proteins | sample R17__metabat2_high_PE_026 | metagenome-assembled genome bin R17
CGATATGCTCCTCCATTCCACCTTCCCGCAGGACGAAATAGACAACGAACGCGAGGTGGTGCTCGACGAGATAAACGTGTACGAAGACTCGCCCTCGGAACTCATCTACGACGATTTCGAAAAATACCTGTATCCCGGCCACCCCTTCGGGCGCAACATCCTGGGCGAACCCGACTGTTTGTCGCATATGGACACGGCATCGTTCCGGGCATTCACACAGCGCTGTTTCACCACCGACCGTCTGGTATATTTCTCGCTGGCGCCGCTGCCCGACAAGTCTGTCGAACGATTGGTACACAAACACTTAGATATTATCCCCGATACTTCGGCCCGCTCAGTGCTGCCGGAGCGGACTGTCCCCCTGGCGGCCGTCGGGCTTGACAAGCGGATAGACCGCCAGACGCACCAGGCCCACGTGCTCTACGGCAGCGCGGCCTATACGCTCTTCGACGACCGGCGTCTGGCCCTGTACCTGCTCAACAACCTGCTGGGCGGCCCGGGAATGAACAGCCGTCTGAACAACCGCCTGCGCGAGCATAACGGATTGGTTTACACGGTGGAATCGTGCACCAATTTCTATAGCGACACCGGGGTGTTTTCCATTTATTTCGGCTCGGATGCCGCCGACGTGGAACGTTGCCTTCGGATGATCCGCAGCGAACTGCGCCGCCTGCGCGAGAGAGCCCTGTCGGCCACGCAGCTGCACGCCGCCAAGAAACAGCTGTTCGGCCAGTTGGCCATTGCGGCCGAAAACAAGGAATCGCAGGCCCTGAGTATGGGCAAAAGTATGCTCTATTTCGGCAAGTTCGAATCGCAGGAAATGCTGTTCCGCCAGCTGGAGGCCCTGACGGCTTCGCAGTTGCTGGAGGCAGCCAACGAGGTGTTCGACGAAAGCCGGATGAGCCTGCTGGTGTTCAATTAAGACTTTCGATGCAGGTCCGCAGCGTCTCGTGGAAGCGTTGTGTGTCCTATTCGCACTGGAAGGTGTGCCCGGCGGTCTTCCGGACGAATTCGTAGTCGATGGTACGGCGCAGGCCCTCTTCTAGCGGCACGGGCGCCACAAAATCGGTATTCAGGATGTTTCTGCCCACAAAGTAGGTGTCTTGCGTGAACTTTTTCACGCGGATGGCGCTTATCACAAACTTGCGGCGCAGCACAAAGGCCAGCGCATCCACGCACAGCCCGCCGCAATAGGCCAGCCAAAATGGCCAGTGCCACAGCTTTTTACGGGGTTTGCCCAGGGCTTTGTAGGTGTCCAGCACCAAGTGATTCATATCGTACACGGGCGTGTCGCAATAGTTGTAGAGGTGCTCGCCGGCCTCCCGGTCGTGCTGCAGCTCGTATTCCAGGAAGGCGGCCACGTTTTCCACGTAGTTCATCGACTTGCGGTTGCGGCCGTTGCCCACCATCGGGAAATGTCCGCCGGCAATCTGGTGCAGCAGGTTGTAGACGTTGCCGCGGTTCTGCTCGCCGAAAATGACGGTGGGGCGCACAATCACCAGCGAGTTTCCGGGGTGGGCGGCCAGCCACTCGCGGTACTTGCCCTCGGCCAGCCATTTGGTGCGGCCGTAGTCGTTGAAGTAGTTTATTTCGCCGGTCTCGTCGGTGCCGACGGGCGCGAATCCGTATACGGCCACCGAACTTGTGAATATGATTTTCTTGATTCCCAGTTTGGAGCAGGCCTGGCAGACGTTCTGGGCACCATCCACGTTTACTTCGTCGTAGAGCGAGCGGGGCGTGACGTCGTCGCGATGCTCGGCCGCCAGGTTTATCACCACGTCGCTGCCGGCCAGCTCTTTTTCCAGGGTCTGGGGCTGACGCACGTCGCAGAACACGCGAAGCTCCGGGTAGGCCACGCTGTCGTTCTTGTCGGCAATCTTTACCTCGTAACCGCTGGCCAGCAGGCGCTTTGTCAGTCGGGTCCCCACAAATCCTGAACCTCCTATGATGGTGACTTTCATAAATTCAAATTTCAAAAACCGGAGCTCTGTCCAAAAGACAGAACCAGGATGGAATCCTTCAAAATACTTTTTGGAGCGCGTCTTCCGTCGCCGATATCAAGCGCACCGCAACGGATGAGCGCACCGCAAAAGCCGGGCGTACTGCAAAAGTCAGAAGCGCCGCAAAAATATTAAATTCCTTCACAAAAGGAAACACCCCTTCGAAAGTCATTCCGGTGCGTTTGGACCCTCTGGCGCACCGGAATCAGAGTTTTTGTTGAAACTGGTGCGTTTGTGTCCTCTGAAAATAATTCAAATACCAGCGACTATAAACCCGAGTCAATCAAAATCAGGAAAATACAAAATAAGTATATTTGCGGCCCGATTTGAATTTTTGTGAGATGAAAACCAAACTGTACCTGCTTTCGATGGCAGTGATCCTGGCGACCGCCGCCGGATGCCAGAAGTATGACGACACGGAACTTCGTGATGCGCTCGAAGCCCAGAATCAGCGAATAAGCGACCAGGAGCAGCGGATAAGCACCTTGGAAACTATCGTAACCGCCATAAATTCAAGAGATTATATCCAAAGCGTGAGCGCCGTGACAGAGAACGGCCTGACCATCGGATACACGATTGTCTTTGCCCAAAGCGGAGAAATAGTCATAATGAACGAGAAAGACGACTACGACGTGGAGGTGAGGGACGACGAAGTGATATTCACATTCCAGGACGGCACGAACGTTTCCATTCCCCGCTATGCCCAGGAGTATTTCGACCTTCCCACCAGCCTGATTGTGCTCACCGAGGAGATATCCGACGTTATCAAGAAAGACACCTTTATGGTGGACCTCATAGTAAATCCCTCCGGCTTCCCTCTGACCAAGGAACAGGTGACCCTGATGGTGGCCGACGATTTGTACACCAAGTTCGAGACGACTTATCCGGAAGGATCCTCCGAAGGCATCGAGACTCCCTTCGACCAGACCGCCCACTGCGACTACGAGATAGTGGATCTTTCCCGCAACGAGCAGTACGAAGGGGCATACAGGGTTTCCATTGTCGTGGACGGCGAGGGCAATTTCTTCAACGAGGCTTCCGCGTATGTGATGGTGGCAGCCACAGACCACAACGGCAAGGTCCATTACACCTGCTCCAATACTCCGTTCAAGTTGCACGTGATTCCCTCCATCGAGGAAGGCCTTATGCTGGATTGCCCTCAGCAGTCTTTCTATGCCTTCGACAATCGCCTCACCGCCACAGACAGTCTCAAGACTCACTACGCCTTGCTCTGGAGCAACCGATACAAGAATGCCGGCGGCGCATATAAGGTCTACGACCGCACCAAGATAAATGGTATTGAAATAGCCGCGGAAAGCTCGCTGGCTGCCAGTACTTCCCTCGATACCAGCTCTTTCCAGACGCAGGGCATACTTAAATTCGATCCCGACGCCTACTCGGATTTCTGGGCCGGAGCCATTACCGCATACGGGGAGAACGGCCAAGTGTCGGTCACGGTGGACGATGCCGCCATAACCGTGCACCGGGGATTCGAGACCAAAACCCTGCCCTTCAACTACAAAACCTTCTTCGGCATTCTGGCCAAGCACGATATTTCGCTTACCGTAGCAGACATCGAGGCCGTCAACCGGAAGTATACGGTGGATCTGACCGCGGATTTTGCCGCCGCCGGCAACGACGACAGCTTCACGTCTTTGTATAAGCTGAGCTATTCCGAGAATTACGGAGCGACGGGCGGCCGGTGCGTCCTGGCTTCGGAAGGAAGTAATGCCGTAATGGAGTTCTACAGTCTCAGCCCCACGACAACGCCTTTTGTGGCTGTCTGCTCATTCCTCAAGATTCTCGATTCCATCCAGAATCCCGACGGCAGCTTCTCTGCGCTTACTCCCGACGAACGCTATACGTTCCTGAATCACCGTATCGATATGAGCGTATCGATAAGCGAGTAACGGCGACGGCCTTGGCCGCCCGCAAACCGGAAACTCGCGAACCGCGTAACAGACCGGCTCACCGGCAACGACATTGCCGCCGCCCGCAAAACAGAGACTCCCGAACCCTTGCGGGGCCCGGGAGTTTTTTTGTTCCGGTCGGAGGTCGGAGGCGGGGTCCGGGACTCTTTTGTTCCGGTCGGAGGGCGGAAGCGGGGTCAGGGACTCTTTTGTTCCGATCGGAGGTCGGAGGCGGGGACTAGAAATTCTCCTTGTGGAGCTCAAAGTAGGCCTGCGGATGCGCGCAGACGGGACAGATTTCGGGCGCTTTGGTGCCCACCACGACGTGTCCGCAGTTGCGGCATTCCCACACCTTGACTTCCGATTTCTCGAACACCTGAGCGGTCTCGACATTCTTCAGCAGGGCACGGTAGCGCTCCTCGTGGCGTTTTTCGATGGCTGCCACACCACGGAACTTGGCGGCAAGTTCGGGGAATCCTTCCTCTTCGGCGGTTTTGGCGAAGCCTTCGTACATATTGGTCCACTCGTAGTTCTCGCCTTCGGCCGCGGCCGCCAGGTTCTGGGCGGTGTCGCCGATGCCGTTAAGTTCTTTGAACCAGAGCTTTGCGTGTTCCTTTTCGTTGTCGGCGGTCTCAAGGAACAGGGCGGCTATCTGCTCGAAGCCTTCTTTCTTGGCCTTGGAGGCGAAGTAGGTGTACTTGTTGCGAGCCTGAGACTCGCCGGCGAATGCAGTTTCCAGGTTTTTCTCGGTCTGGGTGCCGGTGTACTTTGTTGCCATAGTGTTTGTTGGAATAAAATGTTTAGGAGGTTGTTTCCGCCACAAAAGAACATCCCCGATTTGTATAAACCAAATAGATTCTGCCTATATTTGCATTCACAAAATAGATATTTCGTACAATACGCCAGTCACTCGCGTCTGTACGAATCGCAACGGCTCGAATTATGACATTACAGCAAATGGAGTATGTGGCGGCCTTGGATACCTACCGCCATTTTGTGCGGGCGGCGGAGAGCTGCGGAGTGTCGCAGTCTACGCTGAGCACGTTGGTAAAGAAACTGGAGGACGAACTCGACACGGTTATCTTCGACCGCGACTCGCATCCCCTCAAGCCCACGCCGGCCGGAGAGAAAATTGTTGCCCAGGCGCGCGTGATTCTCTACAACGTGCAACAGCTGCGCGAAATGACGCTTTCCGAGAAGCAGCTGTCGAGCGGCGAGGTGAAGATTGCCGTCATTCCCACCGTGGCCCCCTACATTGTGCCCAAGCTGTTCAAACGGCTCACCGAAGACAGCCCGGCCCTCCAGCCGCACATTTTCGAGCTGCAGACATCGGAAATCCTGGTAAAGCTGGCCCGTGCTGAGATAGATATGGCCATAATGGCCACCCCGCTGGAGCAGCCAAACTTGTTGGAGGTGCCTGTCTACTACGAGAAGTTGGTGATGTATGTGTCGCCGGACGAGCCGCTCCACGCCCAAAAAGACGTAGGCAGCCACGACATTCCCACCGAGCATCTTTGGATGCTGAAGGAAGGCCACTGCCTGCGGGGGCAGGTGCTGAATCTGTGCGAAAAACAATCCGGCTACAAGGCCATTTTCGAAGCCGGCAGCATCGGTACGCTCGTGAAGATTGTGGACGAGAACGGCGGCTATACCGTCATTCCGGAACTCCATATAGACCTTCTGGGAAGTGCTCAGCAGGCCAACATCCGCCCCTTGGTAAGCCCCGAGCCGGTGCGCGAAATCTCCTTGGTAATCCGCAACGACTTTGTCCGCGAGCGTATGCTCAACGAGGTGGCGTCGGCCATAAAGAAAATCATTCCGGAGCATATGATCGACTCCGCCCTGAAGAAATTCGCCATCCGACTGTAGGGCCTGCTCCGAACTTACATAAAGGAACCCGGCCGCCGGGCCGGAACAGAAAATCTTAAAAACAGCATATGGAAAAAGAAACCATTTCGAGCCGTACGCGGCTAGCCAAAGGGAAATCCGGCGGCAGCAGCCTGGGCAACACCCTTCCGTTGCCGGCGATACTTATTCTTGCCACAATTTGTCTGGCAACGGTTTCCTGTCAGACACCCGATTCGGAAATCTGTCGCTACTACCAGGGCCGCGAAGCCGCCGTCAGCCTGACGTTCGACGACGGCATCATAGACCATTACACCCTGGTGGCCGCGCAGCTGAACCGCCTGGGAATGCAGGGCACGTTCTGGGTGAACGCGGCCTTTATGGGCGAGGACGAAACCCGACTCACCTGGGATATGTGCCGGAAAATGGCCGCTGCCGGGCACGAGATTTCCAACCACGCCTGGTCTCACAAGAACCTCTACAATATATCCGACGAGGAAATTCTGCAGGAGATAAGCCTGTGCGACGAGGCCATAGCGCGCGAACTCGGCGCGGCGCCCATAACTTTCTGCTTCCCCTACAACGCCTACGACGAAAGGACTCTTGCCCTGGCAATGAAAGGCCGTGTGGGCGCCAGAACCTATCAGGAAGCCCAGGGCCAGGCAAATACCCATTCCACCCCCGAGAGCCTGAGCCGCTGGCTGCGGGGCGTCATAGACGGCGGGGAATGGGGTGTCACTATGACCCACGGCATCCACATCGGCTGGGACCAGTGGGAAGACGAGAACGTCCTGTGGCGATTCTACCGTGAACTTTCGGGCAAGCGCGATTCCGTCTGGGTGGACGTCTTTGCCCACGTGGCCTCGTATATAACGGAACGCGACAACTGCACCCTTTCGGTGAAGAAGTGTGGCAGCAAGCTCATCCTCAGGCCATCCTGTTCTCTCGATCCGTCGCTCTACCGCCAGCCCCTGACGGCTCGCGTCCGGCTGGGCGAGGCGGTGCTTTATCTGGATTTCGACCCGTTCGGAGGCCGGCAGACCTACGATCTGGGCGACCCGCTGCTGGGCCGGACAGTGAACGTTTTCGGCGATAGCTATGTGCGAAACCACAACGAGCCGATGCAGAACACCTGGCATTACAAGGTGGCCGCCCGCCACTCGATGGTGTACAACAATTACGGCATAAACGGCAGCAGCGTGGCGTTCGACCGCTCGGACAGGGGATTCGGCGTGTCGATGTTGGACCGTTTTGCCCAAATGAGCCACAAGGCCGACTACATTCTGGTCGTGGCCGGGCATAACGACGCTTTCTATATTACGGAGCATCCCGATTCGACCGACGTCCTGATGGAAAGACTCGACCTTTTCTGCCGTGGACTCAAGGAACAGTATCCCGGGGCAAAGCTGGGGTTCGTCACGCCTTGGGCCGTGGACAAACCCAATTTTCCGGAGGTAATCGCCGCTATCCACCATACTTGCGACAAGTATGGCATAAAGGTGCTGGATGCCGCTGTCACCAGCGGAATCGAAGTTGACAATCCCGACTTTCGCAAACGCTATTTCCAGCGGCCTGACGATACGGCCCACCTGAATGCTGCCGGCCACGACTTGCTTGTGGACTGGGGCGACGCCTTCCTACGCAGTTTGTAAGGCCAACGGGAACGCTTGATACGACAGACGCACCGAGATGAGCGTTTCGCTGCCATTCCGGTGCGTTTGTATTGTCAGCGCCGGTAGCGTCGGGCCATTTCGGGCGAGATATAGTTTTCGTACGACCGACACACGGCGGCCGAGAAGTCCAAGGCATAGTCCAGAATGCGGTTCCAGCCGGCCTGATTGAGCAAGGGGAGGGTCCGTCGGGAGACACCTTCGCGGATAAGCCCGTAGAGCACGCCGGCATTGAAGTTGTCGCCGGCGCCCACGGTGCTGAGCGGCTCCAGACGCCTGGCCTGCCGACAAATGGAGAGCGAGGGCGTCTGCAAGCTGATGCCGCCGGGGCCGGCCGTGTGGATGAAATGGGCGCAGCGGGGCGCGATGTGGTTCTGGTAAATGTCGATGGGGCTGAGTGTCCCGCCGTACAGGGCCCGGAAGTCGTCCTCGCTGCCGCGCAAAATGTCGGCGTAGGCAAAATTCTCGCGCAGGACGGGCTCCAGATAGCCGGCTTCGTAGCTGTGCGACTTGCGGAAATTCACGTCGTAATAGATGAGCGCCCCGGCCTGCCGCGCCTTTTCCAAGAACGCCTTCATTCTCGGGCGGAGCAGGGGATTCAGCGCGTAGTACGACCCGAACACCACCAAGTCGTCGGCCGTGATGTCGGGAAATTCGCCTTGCAGGCCTTCGTAGGAATAGTCCTTGAAAAAGGTGTAGTCGGCGTCGTGGTTCTGGTCCAGAAAGGCCAGCGACACGGCGGTTTTGGCCGACGGATGACGGTTCACCCACCGGCTCGATACGCCGTTCTGTTCCATAAACCGGCAGATGAGGTCGCCCACGCGGTCGCGGCCCACGTCGCTCACGAAACACACTTCGAAGGGAGCTGGGGTGTCGCGGATCCCTTCGCCGCACTGGGAAGCCTCGGCGCCTTGGAAATCCGGGTCGCCGGCGCTCTTGAGCCGCCCCAGAGTAATGAGCCCGTTGAACACGCTGCCGCCCGGAGTGGCGCTCGTGGGCTGCTCGTCTTGGAATATGATGTCGAGAATCGTCTCGCCTATGCCTATTATTTTGCGCATGACCGTGTTTGAATTGCGGCGGCAAACATACAAAAACCCTCCGGCTTTGCCCAAATCATTAATTGACGCCCAGCTCGGGTATTGCCGCTCTGCAACGCCTGACGGTCGCCCGACGGTCGCGGGGTATTGCCGCTCTGCAGCGCCCGACGGTCGCGGCGTATTGACGCTCGGTTCAGGTATTGCCGCCGTGCCCGGTCATTATTGTCGCTGCCCAGGCTTTAAACCCAAAGGTTTTGCCTACTTTTGCGCCCTCGAAAACAATTGATTCCGCGCCCTCGAAAGCAATGCCGGGCGGCCTTGTGCCGGGCAGGCTTACGACGCAACCATTGCACCATACCGTCCATTTATGAAGTCGTTCGAAGAACTCGGCCTTAAGGAAGAACTGCTCCAGGCCATCCACGAATTAGGTTACGAACATCCGATGCCCGTGCAGGAGGAAGTCATTCCCTGCCTGCTCGACCAGAACACCGACGTGGTGGCCCTGGCCCAGACCGGCACGGGCAAGACGGCAGCCTTCGGACTGCCCATTCTCCATAAGATAGCCGTGGAGCAGGCGCATCCGCAGGCCTTGGTGCTGAGTCCCACACGCGAGCTCTGCCTGCAGATTGCCGACGACCTCCGCGATTATGCCAAATACCTGAAGGGATTGTATGTGCTGCCTGTGTACGGCGGCAGCAGCATCGAGAGCCAGATACGTTCGTTGCGCCGCGGAGTGCACGTGGTGGTGGCCACGCCCGGCCGTCTGCTGGACCTGATGCGTCGCGGCTGCGTGGATTTGTCGGCCGTGGAAAAAGTGGTGCTCGACGAGGCCGACGAAATGCTGAATATGGGTTTCTCGGAAGACATAGACGCCATTCTGGAAGCCGTCCCGGCCAACCGAAACACCCTGCTGTTCTCGGCCACGATGCCCGACGAAATTGCCAAGATTGCCGCCAGTTATATGCACGAACCCAAGGAAATTACCATTGGCAACCGCAACGAGAGCACGGCCACGGTGCGACACCTTTATTATATGGTGCACGCCAAGGACAAATACCAGACGCTTAAACGTATAATAGACTATTATCCAAATATTTACGGAATTGTTTTCTGCCGCACCAAGCTCGAGACGCAGGACGTTGCCGACCATCTGATGAAGGACGGCTACAATGCCGACGCCCTGCACGGCGACTTGTCGCAGGCTCAGCGCGACTACGTGATGCAGCGTTTCCGCCTGCGCCATCTGCGATTGCTGGTGGCCACCGACGTGGCGGCGCGCGGCCTGGACGTGGACGACCTGACGCACATTATAAACTACACGCTGCCCGACGAAACCGAGGCCTATACGCATCGCAGCGGCCGCACCGGTCGCGCCGGCAAGACGGGCATTTCCATTGCCATCATCAACCTTAGGGAAAAGCATCGTATCCGTCAGATAGAGAAGATAATAAACAAGACCTTCGAGGCCGCCAAGATGCCCACGGGCAAGGAAATCTGCGGCAAGCAGGTGTTCAACCTGGTGGACCGTCTGGAAAAGGTAGAGGTGAACGAGGCCGAGATTGCCGACCTGCTGCCGGCCGTCTGCCGCAAACTCGAGTGGCTCGACAAGGAAGACCTTATAAAGCGCGTGGTGTCGATGGAATTCAACCGCCTGATTGCTTATTACCAAGACAACGAAGACATTGAAACCATCGAGGAAAAGCCTGCCCGCGAAGGACGTATGGGGCGCGGAGGCCGGTTCGGCGGACGTTTTTCCGGAGACGGTCCCGACGGCGAGGGTGTCTCCGACGATGGCTCCTTTGGCGAAGACGGCGGCCGGCGTCGCGGACCGCGCAGCAAGGGCCCGGCCAAGCTGGAGCCCGAGGCCGGTTATTCCAAGGTATTCATCAACTTGGGCAAGATGGACGGCATTACGCCCAAGCTGCTTATGGGTCTGCTCAACGAAAGCGTGGAAGACCGCGTGCAGGTGGGCCGCATAGATTTGTTTGCGCGCTATTCGCTGTTCGACGTGGACGAGAAGGCGGCGCGCCAGGTGATACGCGGGCTCAAGTCGCTCCAGGGAATGGGCCGTCGGCTGAAAGTGGATTTTGCCACGGAGGAACAGATTGAGCGCGGCGCGGCCATCAAGTCGGGCCGTACCGAACCCAAATACCGTCGCCGCAACGAGGGCCGCGGCGTGGGTGCTTCGGATGTGGAGGACTTTGAACAGCGTTCGGAAACGGAGGGCTTTGAGCGGCACTCGCCTGCGGAGGGTTCTGAGCGATACGTTGGGGACGACGGATCCGGAGCGGAGGGTTTTGAGCAGCGGGGCGGCCGGTTCCGCGGCGATGAATCCGGCAAGAACGTTTCGGAAACGGAGGGCTTTGAACGGCGGGGCGGAAAAAGACGTTCGGCCGGTTCGGGGGCATTTGATACTGTTTCCTTCGAAAACCGGAGTTTCGGCCGTCGGCAGACAGGCTCGCAAGGCAAGCAGAAGAGTGACCAGCCAGGAGGTTGGCAGAGCGAAAGTCAGGATAATCGTCAGGGCAACCATCGGAACGACCGCCAGAGCGGCCGTCACGACGACTGGCAGAGTGTCTGGCAGGACGTCCGGCAGGGCGACTGGCAGAGCGAGCGTCGGAGTGGCCGGCAAGACGATCGTCAGGGCGGTCGGCAGGGCAATCGTCAAGGCGGTCGTCAGAGCAATCGTCAAGGCGGTCGTCAGAGCGATCGTCGGGGCGGTCGGGAAACATTTGATTTGCCGAAGGTATCCGACCCCTTCGAGGGTTATGACGACGTGCCCCGCTATCCCGACGAAAAGCCTCGTGGAAAGCGTTCCCGCCGGAAGGAATAGAATCGGCGGCCGTCTGTTACTTGCCGTGCAACCGCCCGCTTGTTTGTCCGCAGCCCGTTGCCCGCGGCCCGCTGTTTGCAGCCCGTTGCCCGCAGCCCGTTGCCCGCAGCCCGCAGCCCGCAGTCCGCTGTTTGCGGTGAAATACAATATCCAGCCGCATAATTTATTCCTTGTTTGGCGTCGACAGCCTCCTCGAACGTGTCGTTTACGGCCGAGGCAAACAAAAGAGAATGGATAAGGGAGAAACCCGAGAATGTCGGTGACCTATCCCCTGTACCCTCGAAGGCGTCTTTGGCGAAAAGGAATAGGTAAATACAAAGGTGTAAACCCTAGTCAACCGAAATTAATAAAAAAGCCCCGGAAGGACTTCCGAGGCTGGGGTGGGACCTAGCAGGATCGAACTGCTGACCTCATGCGTGTGAAGCATGCGCTCTAAACCAAGCTGAGCTAAGGTCCCGAATGCGGGCGCAAAAGTAGCACGGTTTTTTATATCACCCAACAATTCCCGAAAAAATTTTCTTTTAGATAGGAAATCGGGCGGCGGTAACTTTTTTCAGCGATAATTCTCGATGCACTTTTTGTCGTTTTGTGCATCGAGAGCCGGAGAAACAAAAATTATTGGGAAAGTATTTGCGGCTTTGAAAAAAACACTACCTTTGCGCGCTCAAAAATTTTTAACTCTTAATCAATAACAAGATGTACTTGACAAAAGAAAAGAAGCAAGAAATCTTCGAGAAGTACGGGAAGTCCAACACGGATACTGGTTCGCCCGAAGCCCAGATCGCCTTGTTCTCCTACCGTATCTCTCATTTGACTGAGCACCTCAAGTCAAATCGGAAGGATTATAGC
>R17__coassemble_793_pt1 | contig 11664 bp, 3 predicted proteins | sample R17__metabat2_high_PE_026 | metagenome-assembled genome bin R17
ACATTGTTCAACCAGCGGCTGGAGGCCAAACAGCAAGCCGGCAATCCCCTGCCCGACCTGCTTTGCTGCGTGGAGCACCATCCGGTGCTGACGCTGGGCAAGAGCGGCAAGCTCGAGAACCTGCTGGTGAGTCCCGAGCTGTTGCAGACGCGCGGCGTGGAATTCTTTCCCATCGACCGAGGCGGCGACATAACCTTTCACGGCCCGGGGCAGATTGTAATGTATCCCATATTCGACCTGGAGCATTACCGCATAGGCCTGAAGGAATACATCTGGCGACTGGAGGAAGCCGTTATCCGCACCCTGGCCGCCTATCGCATACAGGGCGAGCGTCTGCCCGGAGCCACCGGCGTATGGATAGACCCCTACGGCGCCCGTCCGCGAAAGATATGTGCGATAGGAGTAAAGGCCAGCCGCTACGTGACGATGCACGGCCTGGCCCTGAACGTAAACACCGACCTGAGCTATTTCGGGCTGATAAATCCCTGCGGATTCACCGACAAAGGCGTCACCTCGTTCGAGCGGGAGCTCTGCTATCCGCAGGACATCGAGGCCATAAAACGGCTGCTCCGTGCCAAATTCGAACAGTTGTTCCCGATGGAATAGACGGCGGGCCAAAGACCGGCAACGACAAAACAAGACAAGCGAATCAGGCGAAGCATAGTCAAGGCCGCCTGAAGCGAACAAACACCAAAGACAATGAAACTGAAAATATTCCGATTCAACCCTCTGCAGGAAAACACCTACGTTATTTACGACGAAAACCTCCGGGGCGCAATTGTCGACGCCGGCAACTGCGACGACAGCGAAAACAGCCAACTGGAGCGCTTCGTCAAGGGCGAAGGCATTCACATCGAGCGCATTCTGTGCACCCACCTGCATTTCGACCACCTGATGGGAGCCGGCTTTGCCTCCGACACCTTCGGGGCAGACATTTACGGCAACCCGGCCGACTGGGTATGGCTGGAGAAATTTCCCCACTATGCCGCGGCCTTCGGGGCCCAGAAACCCCAGACGATATCCGTCAGAGGCACGCTTTTTGGCGGCGAACGTTTTCAGGTGGGCAGTCTGGAATTCGAGGTGCTGGCGCTTCCGGGCCATTCGCCGGGCGGGCTGGGCTATTATATGCCCAAGGAAGGCATTCTTTTCTCGGGCGACTCGCTATTCCAGGGCAGCATTGGCCGCACCGACCTCGAAGGCGGCAGCTACGCTTCCCTGATCGAAAGCCTGCGTGCCCGCGTGCTCACCCTTCCCGACGACACCCTTGTCTACCCCGGCCACGGCCCCTCCACCACCGTCGCCGCCGAAAAGCAGTACAACAACTACCTGTAACCTATTCGTACGTTCCGCGAGTCACTCGCGTCTGTACGAATCAATTTCCGTACGCCCGCAGTGACTCGCGTTTTGTACGGACGCAAGAAAGCCCCCTCGGAATCCGAGAGGGCTTTCGTATTTTCCGGAAGGGCTTCCCCGGAAATTCCGGAGAAGTCCTATTGGAGCAGGTTTATCAGAGGATAACCTTCACCACCGACTTGGCAGCACGGATCAGGTAAATCTGACCGCCTTCCAGACCTTCGATGGTGTTGAGGCCTTCCTGAGCCTTCAGGCTACGCACCTTCTGACCCACCACGTTGAAGATGTTCACGTCCATCTGGGCCGGAGCCTGCAGATAGATGATTCCATCCTGAGCAAAGGCGCTCAGCGGCATTTCGGCCATTTCGTCCAGAGCATCGGCAGGCGAAGTCTTGCCGCTGGCCATTTCGGAAACAGAGCTCAGGTTGCCGTTGGCATCGATGGCCTGAATGGTGAAGTAGTAGGTAGTGTTGGCCTTCAGGCCTTCGATGACGTAGCTGTTGCCCTCGACTTCCACCGGCGTGGCGTTGGCAATGGCACGGCTCGACTGAGCGTAGCGCACATTGTACTTGACGGCATCGGTCGGAGTCTCCCACTTGATGGTGATGGCGGAGGAGGTAGCCTCGACAAATTCAGGAGCAGCGGGAGTAAGCAGCGAGTACAGACCCGAATAGGCAATGCCCACGGTCGAAGTCTTGCTCGACGTACCGGCGGCATTCTGCTCGGTCAGCGTCACATACACAGGAGTATTGGCAGGCAGGCCCTCGATCTTGGCGGAGAGTTCCGTGGTTTCGATGGCCGTGGCATTGCTCATATCCTCGCTGAGCGACCAGTTGACGATGTACTTGGCAGCCACTTCGTTGGCAGCCCAACCCACCACGACGGCCTTCATTTCCTGCAGGGAGTCGATGGCCACGGGGCACGGCGGCACAAAGTCGGCAAACTCGATGGTAGAGGCAGAACCGTACTCGGAAGCGTTACCAGCCACACCGGTAGCCGTCAGCGGCAGCACCTGGAAGTAGTAGGTGGTCTTCTGGTTCAGGTTGGTCAGACGGTAGGCCAGTTCGGCGGTCTCCACCACCTGGGCGGAAGCGGCGAATCCGATGATGGAATCGAGCGTCTTCACATAGTATACCGTATCGGTCGGATTCTGGAGAGAATCGTACTTGATTTCCACGATGGAGTCGGTCTGTTCGGTGGCATACACCATATCTTCGGCCGTTCCATAGGTGAGCTGATACTTGGCAGCGTGTTCAACAGCCGTCCAGTTGAGCAGCAGGGCATCCTCCAGGGCGGTGGGCACCGTCACGACGGGAGCCGCATCCAGCGAAATGAAGGAAGTGCTGGTCCACGGAGTGTACATACGGGCACCGTCGCTCGAGCTGTTGTAGCCGTTGCGCACCGTTACCGACAGACCGTAGGTGACAGAACCGTACATACAGAGCGAAGCACCCTGCACGGTATAGTAGTCGGCACCGCCGCTCTTGGTGCAGTGGTACGACATAGTCCAGCTCTGAGCCTCGCCCCAAGTCTCTTCGTCCCAAGGCAGGGCCTGCACAGTGGAGTCGTTCACGTAGGTGATGAAGCCGCCGGTCATACGGTTCTGGAAGGTGTAGCGGCCGCTCTCGAGGCGCTTCACAATCCAGTGGGCATAACGTTCGTCGGCCACCGAGGTAGACATAGTGGCGGTGTAGCCAATGGCTTCGCTGCCGGCCGTGCAGTAGGCGTTACCGCCCATACGGTGGCTTATGTACACGTAGTAGTCTTCGGTGTAGGTGGCGTAGTTGTCGCCGGTGTAGGTTTCCTTCGGGCACACACGGTAGTAGTTCGTGGTGACGTTACCGTTGGCAGCCGTCTGCTTGAGGAACATCAGCTTGTTGGTGTTGTCGCTGTAGATGGCATAGTCGTACAGGGCGTTCTTGTCGTCCACGGCGGGCCAGAAGGTGTACACGTCCATATAGTCGTTGTCGGACGGAGCCGAGGCGTTCAGCGAAAGCTGCCACTGCATCGGTTCGGCGGTGAGCACCAGAGCGGTGTCGTTCCAACCCAGGTAGGTGCCCAGCTGGTAGTTCTTCACGTTCCAGGTGCGGGCGCTGGAGTCGGCAATTTCCATAATCCACTGCGCATAGCTGGTACCGTTCAGGCCGTTGTAGACCTCGCCGGCGGCGTTGGCCGAAATCTGGAGCGAAGTGTTGGTGTAGCCGTTGCCGCTACCCATTCCGTACAAGGAGAACACCTTGCCGTTGAAGGAACCCAGGACCATCGTCTGCTTGTCGCGCAGATAGGGGCTCAGGGTGTGGAAAGCGGTCTGGATGGCCGGGATGGACAAGGAGTCCTTCTGGTTGGCCAGGGCAGCCGAGTCGATGGTAAGGACGTAGTCGGTCTTGATGGTGAGGGCGCCACCGAACACCAGGGTGTCGGTACCCGAACCTTCGACGGCCACCACTTCGCCGTTCAGCTTGATGCCGTCGGCATTCTTCACGAACACAGCCTGGTCGAACACGATGGTAATGGGCGTGATGGCAGCAGAGGTTTCACCGTCCAGGTGAGAGTAAGACTTCACTTCGGCCGGCACGTGACCCAGGAACTGGGCAATGGTAAAGTACTTCACGTCGCCGATGGTCAGGGTGTCGCCGTCCAGCAGGAAGGCCACCTTGCCGTTGTCGATGACGGGCACATACTTGACGGCCGTGGCGCAGAAGCCCGTGTCGGTCAGGTAGGAGGCACCGTTCTGTACGGTCACCAGCGAAGCATCGTCGGCCGTCTTCTCGATGATGAAGGCAGCGGCATCGTCTTCGTTGTCCACAAACGTCAGGGCGGGCGACAGATACAGTTCACCGTTCTTGAGCGTGAACTTGCCGGACTTCAGCACAAAGGCCTGCTCAAAGGCGGCGTTGGCAGCCTGCAGTCCTTCAATAGCTTCGTTCAGTTTCTTCCACTTGTTGGCATCGACAGCCTCGGCCACGGCAATGGCATTGTCGAGGGTGGCACCGATACCGGCGGTGTAGTTCCAGTTCTCCTCGCCTTCCACGATGGTGCGGGAGTCGTAATCCTTGGTGACAAGAAGGAGTTCCTTCACAGCTTCGGCCAAGCCAGCGGCGCGGTTGGCGTCGGCAGCCTCGACAGCCACGATATTGTCGACAAGCATGTACAGTTTGGTGTTGCTACCATTGCCGCTCGTTCCGGTACCGTCGTTATTGGCACTGACGTTGCGGTAACCGGCCACGTTGATACGGCCCAGGTTGACGGCCTCGGAGCTGAGGAAGGGCAGATTGTAGTAGGTATATTCCTGCTCGCCCAGGGCCACCGTCAGTTTGAGGACTTTCTTGAGCGTAAAGTCGAGCGTAGCCGTAACGGTATAGGTGGTATCCGTGCCCATCGTGGCGGAAGCACCGCCTACCAGGTTGTCCAGGTTGGCAGCAATGGCCACAGCGTCGGTGCCCCTATAAGCTCCGCCGAAAGTCTGGTCGGGAGTAAGGTTGAAGCAATGGATGTGGTTGGTGGCACCGCTCCATTTCTCGGCAAACAGACAAAGGATGTTGTTGCCCAGGGAGTCCTGCAGGCAGAGGTCAACTATCTTGTTGGCTTCGGCCGTGGGAGCACCGATGTACCAGTCGAAGGTGAAGTCCACAAAGCGCAGGTCGCCGTTGGTGGGGAACGAAACGGCACCGCCGCGGTCGCCCGAGCCACTGGCCTCGAACTTGATGGCGTGAGTAGCGGTATCCTTGGCAGCCGCCTGATTGGAGGTCGTACCCGTGGTATACATCTTGGTATACTTGGCAAGAGCCCAGCCGTCGGGCAGCGCCGTGGTGTCGGAATCGAAGGATTCGGTGATGTAAGGCACATAGGCAGGCGCCGGAGCCTCGGCTTCGATGGTGATGGAATAGACATAACCGTTCTTGGCTGCGCAGAAGCCCAGGTTGCCGTCGGTAAGCATCGTGACGTGGTAGGTATAGTCACCGGCGTCTTCCACTTCCCAGGTACCGTCGTTCGTACCGCCACCGGTAAAGTCGATAGCCGCACTGGCCACGAAAGTAACGTATTCGCCGGCCTTAAGACCCAGGACAGCGGCCGAGCGGGTGGCACCGTACAACATAAGTCCCTTACCGGTACGCATCCAATAGCCCTTGTCCGAGCCGTTGTACCAGCCCTGGAAGGCCAGCAGGCCGGCCCAGCTTTCGGGATAGGTCACGGCAAAAATTTCCTGGTAGCGGCTGTTACCGGTTTCCCAGGCGGTACCGCAAGTTGTGGATTCGCAGATAATGCTGTCGCCGGTGGAGAAGGCGCGCGAGCCGTTCACGTGGTTCAGGAAGTCTATCACAATGGGGTTGCGCTTTACGACAATCTTGGTGATGTACAGCGTCTTGCCACCGTTAAAGGGCACGTCGCCGTCGGCCAGCATCGTCACGGTGTAGGTAACACCCTCGTCGCTGCCCTCCTCCACTTCGTAGAGTTCGGCGTTCTCGGTGATGGTAAGATTGCCGGTGGTTGTGTAGAACACCACCTTTTCACCGGCCTTCAGGCCTGTGATGGCACCGGCGCGGGTTCCGTTCCAGGGATGCAGGCCGGTACCGGGCATCAGACGCCAGCCGTTACCGGTGTTTTCGCCACCAGGCTGCAGGGAAACCAGTCCGGTGAAGGATTCGGGATACGTCACCGAGTAGATTTTTTGCTTGTTGGAAGTACCGGTCTGCTCGGAACTGATAATCAAGCTGTCGATGGAGGCGTTGGAATGAACGCCCGAAGTCCAGTTGATAAAGTCCAACGTCTGCAGCAGGTCGGCTGCCAGAACAACAGGAGTGGGTTCGGGTTCCGGTTCGGGTTCGGGTTCCGGTTCCGGGTCGGCCGACTTGGTACGGACAATGGTCAATTCGGTAATGAACAGGTTGGTACCAGCCAGACTGCGAACCATCTTGAAGACTGTTTGTCCGGCGGCAGCGGCGGGAAGGGCAAACGCTTTCGTGTTGGGAGTCTCACCATCGCTGTCGTAGTCCACACCATCAGAGTTGTTGATGTTGGTGTAATACAAGCCATCTGTTCCATCGTCGCAGTTGGCGCTGTTGTCGAAGAGCAGATAGGCATTCGCCGTCTTTCCATCGGCGTTCTTGTTGCGGTAGGCGGTAATGATCATGGTGTCGCCGGCGGCCAAAGCATTTTCGAGCGTAACCAGCACATAATCGCCACTCATATCCTTCTTGCCACTCAGGCAGATGGAGTAGTAGCCGCCATTGCTATAGTTTACTCGGGTGGTGGCGGCCCCGTCTTTGTCATAGCCCAAAGCCGTACCGCCGGTCTCGATTGCCGTTCCGGCGGGAGAACTCCAATGGTAGATGGTGTCCTTCGCTGCCTCTCCGGCAAATGCACTACTTACTGCCACTAACGCGGCAGCCACAAAAGTGAAAAGTTTTCTCATAAGCGAAAAATTTAGAGTTGATAATTAGGTTAGTTAAGAATGTTCGTATTAAAGCGCGCTAAAATAGAGCTTATTAATCGGTAGCGGGTTTGGATTTTGACACATTAACTGACAATTTTGCGACCTATGGCGCAAAACCGGGCTGTCGCCTACTGCAGCAGCGGCACGGAAAGCAGGAATTCGCTGGAAAATCCCGCGTCGGAAGCCCAGGTAAGGCGCGCGCCCGCCGACACAGCGATGTTTATGCGTAAGGGGACCAAATCCAAGAGCAGTTCCGCCCCCGCCGAAACCCTCTGAGATTGCTTGTCTTGGGTGCGCCAGGTGGGTTGGAAGAGGCGCTCCGAGCCGTTCACGAGCAGCAGCACATCGCGTTCCCACAAGGCATCGGCAAAGGGAATGCACTGCAGTCGTTTAAGATACACCAGTCCCGGAACGGAGAGGTCCAGATCTATGGGCAAGGCATAATCCAAGGAAAACTTCAGTTGCTGCGGCATACCGCTCTGTTCCATTCCCCGGCCCTGCAGATGCGAGGACAGCAGCAGGCGGGTGTCTTCCCTCATAAAATGTTGCGAGCCGCGCAGGCTCAACTTAAAGGCGTGGTTCTCGGCAAAGCCTCTGAGATAGGCCGTGGCATAGGCCTGCAGTACCGAAGTCTGCCAAACCGAGGCAGGTACGGTAAGGCTCAGGCCGGCCAGGCGGCCGCTGCTGGGAAATATGTCGCGGGTAGCCATCCGGCGGTAATGGGCATACTGCAGCGAGGCCTGACTGTAGGAAACGGTCCGGTCCGACTGCCGGCCGCCGGCGTGCAAAAGGTCGTTGGTATAGTGCCAGCGGAACGAGGGCTGCACATATTTGGCAAATCCGCCCGAGGAATAATCCAGCGGAAGCGACACCAATACGTCCAGTTCCTGGCTCAGGCTGTCCGTGGGCTGCACTTTCTGCTCGTCCAGGTTGTATAGCACGCGGGGGCCGTCGTTAATCGTGGCCGACACGGTAAGCTTGGGATACCAGCCCGTATAGACATACTTCAGATGGCCCACGTCGTAGCCTTGGCTGCGCGAATAGCCCAGCTGGCCCATAGCCGTTCCAAGGTCGTTCTGACTGAGCAGCAGGAATCCGGGCGCCACGTTTTCGTAGTAGGTGTCGCCCGAGAGTTCCGACAGACCGTCGCGGTCGAAATACAGCGGGGCCCAGGAATGCAGGCGCAACAGGTGGAGCGGCTTGGAATAGCGTTTTACCTGCCAGGCGGATTCGGCGGGACTTTCGGGAGCGAGCGCCACGGCAGGTTCGGCGGGGCCGTCTGGAGCGAGCGCCACGGCAGGCTCGGCGGGGCTTTCGGGAACGAGCGCCACGGCAGGTTCGGCGGGACTTTCGGATTGTCCAGTCGGTCTGGCCGCTGCTTCCTTGGCCAGCATTTCGTCCATCAGATGGGCCGACGGGCGGGAAAAGTCGGCCGGAAAGTCGCCCATACTTTGAGCCGGACGCCGGCAAAGGCCGTAGCCGTCGGCCGTGTAGTAAGCATAATACCAATCGGTTGGCGCGCCGTCGTAACTATGGTCCAGGAAGGGATCGAAGGCACCGAAGCGCTCGTGCGTCATCCGATGGAGGGCCTTGGTATCGGGATCCAGGCAGTAAAGGTTGTCGGTGCCGTCCAGGTCGCTCTGGAAATACAGACGGCCGGCATAACAGGCCAGCCCGGCAATGGTACGATGCTGGGGCGGAAGCACTTCGGTCCATTCTTCCTCGAGCAGGTCCACGCTCCGGATGCCCAAGCCGTCGGGCGTCTGCACGGTCACATACAGCCGGGTGCCGCTGCGCCAGGCAATTTCCATAAGGTTGTCGCCATAGGGAAGCGGCAGCGCCAACGCCGGTTTCCAGTCGTCCACCGACAACAGCACCAGTTGCGAACTGCCGTCGGGAAGGTACTCGGCCACCGCCACAAAACTCATATCGGGAGCCGGCGCCGGCAGGTGGTAGTGCGACTTCTCGGTAAACTGCAGGCGCTTCCCGTCGCGCAAGTCGGTGCCGTACAGGTTGGAATACATAGCGTGCTGCCAGCGGACGTCGTAGTCCAGCTCGGTCCAGAACACATAGGGGCCGGCGGCGCGCAGAGGCGAATTAAGGTAGCCCAGGGGGAAGAGCACCTCGGGGGTCGACAGGTCCAGACAGACGAGCTCGTCGTTGCGGGCCAGGCTGTAGCGGTCGGCATAGACCTTGCCGTCGTAAACTATGGGATAGCGGTAGCTCAAATGGTATTTGCCGGGGGCGGTAAGGCCCTCGACTATCGAGGCAGGGGCAAAGGCGGTAGCGGTTCCGAGGCTACAGGCATCGTTTGCTGCAAATTCCTGCCGCCGGTCGAACGGGCCGTCGGCCGTCACCCGCAGCGAATCTTGCACGTGCCACCACTGCGTATACAAATCCACGGCCGGCTGCCAGAGCTTCACGGTCCGGGCGCCGAAAGCACGCCTGTAGGCCTTCCGTTGGAACACCGGATGCCAGCGGTAACTGTCGTACCACACGGCCATTGCCTTGGAGGGGTCTTCCAAACCCGCAGCATTGCGGAAACGCGCCGAAGTGTATTTCAGATAGCCCAGCGCATATTCGTTGGGTGTGCTGTGTTTGTAGGACCCGTAATGCCATTTGTCGTAGGAAAAGTGAACCGAATCGGCAAAACGGGCGTGATAATCCATCAGGAAGGAAGCCGTGCGGCCGCGGCCCGCCTCGGAGAACTCGGTTTCGGCCACCACGGCGTCGCCCTCGAGCAATCCCGGCGAAAAAAAGTCCACCAAAGCGCACGAAACGCTCTCGGACTGATCGCCGAACAAAAAATGGAGCGGACGGAACCAGCCTTCGCCCGTGCGGTACACCTGTGCCACGTGCCGACACTCATGCAGCGCCAGCGTCTGGTCCCACGAAAGGGGCTCGCTGGTAGGGCTGGGCTGTGAATACACTTCGAGCCGCAGGGGCACCCACGCCACCAATCCGTTGGCTTCGGAAGTTTGGGTGTGCAGCACCACGGGCAATCGCCAACGGGCCGACAGGTGCTTTTCGAACGCCTCGGGCGAGCGGTACAGGCCCTCCATAGAACGCAGCGATTCCGATTCGAACAGGCGGGCATAGCGGTAGGCCAGCGAATCGTCGCCCCGGGGATACACCAGGCGGAAGTGTTCGGTGGTCAACTGGTTCCAGCGCAGGCTGGCCGGGTCGTCGCCGCTGGTGTAATACTGGGCCTTCGCGGGCAGTACCGCTGCCAGAACTGCCGCCAGCGACAGAAAAGCCACTGGCAAGGTTCTATGGGACCTTGTTCCCGGCTCTTGACTACGACCGAAAGCCCGGTTGTGCCCCGGCAGGTCACAAAGGCCCGTGCGTCCGGGTTCTTGGCGACGACTGAAAGCCTCTTTTGAAATTCGCATTGGTTCTTGCAATTTGGAGGTGGCGCAAATTCTATTTACCAATTCCGCCGGGGTTAATTTTCATCGGAACTTTATTTCCACTTAGCTTCAATTTCCGTGGAGCTTTAATTATGTCGGAACTTTATTTCCACTTAGCTTCAATTTACGTGGGGCTTTAATTGCCGTCGGGACTTTATTTCCGCTTAGCTTCAATTTCCGCGAGGCTTTAATTGCCGTCGGGCTTTACCATATCGACAAAGGTAGACGGCGTCCACACAAACGAGTCAAGGGCATCGGGGCAAGCCGGATCGAAGCCCGCGTAGTCGGGCTGCAGGCACTTCACAAAAGGCACGTCGGCCGCCTTGAGCCCTTCTATGACACACTTGGCCACCTCGTAGGCACCGTAGGGATTGAAATGAGTGTTGTCGGCCAGGGCCTTGATCTGCCCGGGCCAGGAGCCGGCGGGATAATGCACAAAGGCCTTCTTGGATTCCTCCACGCCCATTGCCTCGTACAAGGTGCGCGTCAGGGCGTGTAAGTCCACCAAATAAGTGCCTTCCTTGGCTGCCAGGTCGCGGGTGGCCTGCGGGAAATCCTTGTGAGTGTCCTTTATATGACCGGTCTCGTCAAAACTGCGTCGCTGCGTGGGCGTTACCAGAATGGGCGTGGCGCCGTGGGCCCGGGCCGAGTCTACAAAGGTTTTCATACTGTCCCAGAACGACAGGTAGGCGCCCTTGCCCTCGCCCGTCTGCTTCTGGTCGTTGTGGCCGAATTCCGCCAGCACGTAGTCGCCGGGCTTTATCATAGACAGGATTTTGGCCAGACGGCGGGCGCCTATGAAGGTGTTGGCCGACTCGCCCGACTCGGCAAAGTTGGCAAAGCACAGCTCGTCGGTAAAGAATCGCGGAATCATCTGGCCCCAGCTGGCCCAGGGTTCGTTGTCCTGGTCTACCACGGTGGAATTGCCGCACAGGAACACCACGGGCACTTCGGGCGCGGGCTCAATGCGGACGCGGGCCACCTGCGGGCAGGCGCCGCTGAATTCGAGGTCGAGGGTATTGTTCCAATTGAGTTTGCTCTGTTCGCGGGGCTTTATCTTTACCGGCACGCCGGGCGCAATTTCGGTGTTGCGCTTGTGAATGCAGAACGACAGTGTCTTGAATTCGCCCTTGGCGGTGGCGACGTTTTCGTAGAACAGGCGACGCGATTCGCCTCGGAGCGTAGTTACGCCTGCAGCCTTGCGCGACCCCACGGTTACGGTAACTCTATAGACGCCGTCGGGCACTTCCACCGACAGGCGCCCGTCCTGGGGCATCCCTTTGCGGAAATCGAATTCGTACACATTGCCGGCCTGATTTTTATCGGCGGCTGCCGAGGGTTGGTCGGTGGTTGCCGAGGGTTGATTTGTGGCTGCCGAGGGTTGGTCGGTGGCAGACGAGGGTTCATTTATTTTGCGGGTCGCTGCTGGCTGTATTTGCCCGACGACATTCGGGGATTGCATATTAT
>R17__coassemble_803_pt1 | contig 11538 bp, 5 predicted proteins | sample R17__metabat2_high_PE_026 | metagenome-assembled genome bin R17
TTTTGTTCTATTCCCTGGGGGGGTCGCATCTGTACTTGTTTGGGGGCCTCCTGCCCCGGCGCCCAGGTCGGTCAGCCAGGTGATGCTGGTGATGTTGTCGGAGCTGACGGAAGAATTGTGGGCATCGGGGTTTCTCCAACCCTTCAGGGCCTTGAATTCGGGATAGTCGCCCAGGCTGAAGTACACCGGATAGGGCTTCAGCGTCTCGGCCATCATACCAAACGACACAAAGCTCACGGCCAAAGCCAGCGCGTAAGCTTTCCAGGAATGTAGATGTTTTCTCATAAGCGAAAAAATTAAGATGAATATTGGTTATGGATTGAATGGTTCCGTTTCTGCCGCCCGAAACAGGAAAACCTGTTTCAGGCGGCCAAAAATAGGATTTAGTAACTTATCTCGTCTTTGAAATCTGACTTTAGACTTTGCATTGTTGATACCGCGGCAAAACACCGTCTTGCCACGGACGACCCGGCCTATTCGAACTTGACAGGCAGGTACCAGTTGGATTCGTCGGCGGCAAAGGGCGTGAATGCCTGGCCGTTCTTGTCGAATTTCTGCTGCATCAGCCGGTTGAGCAGGGCCGTTCCCTGTCCGGGATTGAGTCGGTTCTGACGGCGGGCGATGCGCACCAAATCGTTCCAACGGTGACCTTCGAAAGCCGTTTCCAAGGCCATTTCTTCCAACAAGGTATTCTCGAGGAATTCCACTTCGGTGTCGTATTCTTCCTGAGCGGCCTCGTCGTAGGTCTTGGCTACCAGGCTGGCCCGTCCGCGGATACCGCCGGCATCGCGCCAGGGGCCACGGCAATAGGGCGTGGTGTTGTAGCGGCAGTCGAAGTCGTAGGGATCGGGGAAATTACCTGAGGCGCCGGCCCACCAGCCGCTCACGTAGATGGAGTCGCCCGGATAGGCGGTTCCGTCCTCGCGGGTAAAGTTGAACTGCACGTTTATGCCGTTGTTAAGCATACCGTAGGCCAGCTTGCGATAGGCGCTGTAGGGACGCAGGGTGTCGTTCTGGTAGCAAAGCCCGCTTTCGGCCACGCGGTTGCAGGCCTCGGCATAGAGCAGCACCATCCAGCCGGCCCGGTAGACGAACCAGCGGCCCGACTGCTCGTAGGGCTTGGCGGCATCGTAGTCGCTCAGGTACTTCTGGATGACGTTCCTGCCTTCTTCGTCCTGAATGTAGGAACCCGTAATGCCCCGGCCGTCGAATTCGAAACCGTTGGTCTGCACCTGGGCGCCCCAGTAGTTGTCCACAGCGTTGGCCGAGGGCATCAGCAGGTACTCGCCCAGCCCTTCGGTACCGAACAGACGGATAAAGGGATAGGTAGGTTCGAAGTTCTTGTCGTAGGTAAGGCAGGTAATGTGCTCCCAGTTGGCGTACTTTTCGCCGATGCCCAGCGAGAACATCTTGGCCCACAGCTGCTGCAGGCTGTTGTAGTCGCTGTACATATTGCGGGTGTAGGTAACCATAAAGGCGCCGTTGAAGGAACCCTGGTACACATAGGTGAAGTTCTTGTACCGGCCGTCGCCGCCCACCGACTCGTAGGGGCGCTCGAAGTCGCGGAACATCTGGGCAGCCTTCTCGTATTCGTCGTTCCAAAGATAGAGCTCCATCATCAGGCAGCGCTTGTTCAGGCTGTAGTAGCTCAGGCTGTAGCCGTCCTGGACGGTGTTAAGCTCGTTGCCCGCAGAATATTGCTCCCACGTGGGCAGGGCTTCCATACATCCGATAAGAGTGGGTATGAGCTGGTCCAGGTCCATATACGTGGACGCATCCAGCGCCTTCACCTCGTCTACCGAATTCAGCACGTCGGTAATGTAGGGCACCTTGCCGTAGATGGCACCTATGCGCAGGTAAATCCAGCAGCGCATCGTGGTGATGTCGGAATAAATCTCATCGTATTCATCCTGCGACAGACGGGCGTTGGCCAGCATATCGTCCAGACCGGCCAGCACGTCGTTGCAATTCTGTATCACCTCGTAGAAGGGCGAAGGATCGGCCCAGGAATTGGAGGCGTCGGACGTTAAGTAGCTGATGGCCTGCAGTTCCTCGTCGGCATTGGGCGTGACGTCCATCAGGTCGGCGCGGAGTTCGTTGAGCACCACCACCCTGTCGGCCAGTTCCATAAACTGTCCGTATAGTCCCAGCACGGCGGAACGGGCGTCGGCCACGTTGCGGTAATGGTCGCTGCCGTCCAGTTCGGTCTGCAGTCCCGGATCGGTGCAGGCGAAAGCAGCGATTCCCAGCGCCATCAGGAAGAAAATTCGTATCTGTTTCATAGTCTTTTCGTTTATAGGGTTACAGACCAATCTTTATACCGGCAAACACGGCGCGCGGCAGCGGGGCCGTGAATCCGCCTATGCCCATATACAGGGGGCTCGAACTGCGGCTGAATTCCGGATCGAGCGTCTTGCACTTGGTCAGGGTAAGCAGGTTCTCGCCGGTGACGAACACCGAGGAGCCCTTGAACAGCTTGGGCAGGTCGTAGCTCAGCGACAGGGATTTGAGACGGATGTAGGAACCGTCCTCTATCCAGCGGTCGGAGAAGCGGCTGTTGCCCATCGGGTCGCCCCAGGAGGCACGCGGCACGTCGGTTTGCTGGCCTTCGTAGCGCCAGCGGTTCAGCACCGTCACCGTCTGGTTGTTGTAGTCCGACATCGATTCCATCTGGCAGCGCATATAGTTGTACACGTCGTTGCCCAGCGAATAGTTGAACTGCATATCGAATCCCAGGCGGCCGAACTTCATCCGGCTTACGATGGTTCCGTACAGATCGGGGTTCGGATCGCCGATTACCACGCGGTCGTCTTCGTCGATCACCTGGTCGGTGTTCTGGTTGACAAAGCGCACGTCGCCGGCTCCGAAATACGATTTCACCGAACCGTCCAGACGGTAGTAGCCGTCGGCATCGGCCTCGCTCTGGCTGGCATACACGCCGTCGGTCTGGTAGCCGTAATAGACGTTGAGCGGCTGGCCTTCGCGGGTGAGCACCGTGGCACCGCTAATTTCGGTAAGGATGTCGCCGCCCTCGAGGCTGGTCACCTGGTTTTTGTAGGTCGAGGCAGTCACATTCAGGTTCCAGCGGAAGGACTTGGTGTTCACCAGGCGCAGGCCCAGGTCTATGTCCAGACCGTTGTTCTCCATCGAACCGGCGTTGGTCAGATAATAGGAATAACCCGTCCAGGCCGGGGCGTTGCTCAGCGTGAGCATATTCTTCACCTCGTTGTGATAGGCTTCGGCCGTCAGGGTAAGGGCCTCGTCGAACATCGACAGGTCGAAGGCCACGGTATTCTTTACCGTACGCTCCGGTTTGAGCTGCGTGTCGGGCAGGGAGCCCAGAATCAGGCCGTAGTTGCCCAGGAAATTGCGGCGGGAATAGTAGCGGCGGCCCGTGGTGTTGCCCAGGTCGTCGTTGCCCGAAGCCCCGGACGACACGCGCATCTTGAGCATATCGATGCTCTCGGCATCGGCCATAAAGCCTTCGCCGCTAATCAGCCAACCCATAGCCAGCGAAGGATACAGCTGCAGGCGCGGGCTCAGGTCCTGGCCGAAGTTGGACGAATAGTCGGCCGTCAGGATGGCCGACACGAAGTAGTTGTTCTGCAGCCAGTAATCCACGTTGGCATAGGCCGAGAACCAGCGGGTGTAGACCATACTGCCGTTGGCGGTGCGCAGGTCGGACACGCCGTAACCCAGGCTCTGGAAATCGTCGCTGGCCGAGTTGTAGGCATAGCCGTTGTCGTTCTCGAACTTGACGTTCTGGAAACGCACGCCGGCGTTGGCCCGCAGGCCGGAATCATAATCGAAGGAATGATTATAGGAAGCGTGGATGTCGCCGTACAGGTTGAACCAGCGCTCCACCCGGTGCTGCATCTTGTTGTCCACGTCGGCATTGTACAGGCTTTCGTGGCTGTAGCCCTGGCTGGGATAGTACAGACGCTCGCGGTCCTTGTTGAAATGCATTCCGAACATACCGTCCAGCGAGAAGTGCTTGCCGAAACTGTAGTTCAGGCCGAGGCTTCCCAAGAAGCGGTAGTTGAGGTTGCGCATCACGGAATTCTGCAGGGTGGATTCCACGTTGGTCACGCCGAACACGTCGGCGTCTTCCATATTGGGCGACAGGGAACCGTCTTCGCTGTAGATGTAGGGCGCCGTGAACGGAGCCTTCACCAGAGAGTTGTAGATAAGGTTGGCGTTGGAAGCCTCCCCTTCGGCCTGCAGCTGGCGCGTACCGTAGGCAAAGCTCATATTGGTACGGGCCTTCAGCTTGGCCGTCACGTTGATGTCGGAATTGAAGCGGGCGTGGAAGCGGTCGTAGCTGGTGCCGGCCACCGTGCCGTCCTTGAGCAGGTAACCCATCGACAGAGCGTAGAGAGCCGTTTCGTCACCGCCCTTCACACTGATGTAGTAGTCCTGGTCGAAGGTGGTCTGATAGGCCATCGACTGCCAGTCGGTGGACTGGTTGTAGCGATAGTAGTCCACGTTGCCGCTGTAGCGGCCGTACTGGTCGGCCACGGGCTTTTCGGCGTTGATGTAGGGCAGCTCCTGTATTTCGGAGGCCGTATATTCGCCGGAACTCATCAGCAGGTCGGTCAGGTAGGACTTGTACTGGTCGGCATCGAGCGTGGGCACCTGCATCGGCGTCAGGTTCAGGCCGGCGTGCACGTGGGCATTGATGTGGGTGGTGGCGTCCTGGGTGCGGATGGTGTTGATCAGAATCACGCCGTTGGCGCCCTTGGCACCGTAGAGCGAGGTTCCGTCCTTGAGCACCGTAATGCTTTCCACGTCCTTCACGTCGATGGCCGACAGCGGATTGGACTGGTAGCCGTCAATCAGGGAATTGGCCCCGTAGTTCTCGTAAGGCATACCGTCCACCACCACCAGCGGCTGCGAGGTGGAATTGAGCGAACCCAGACCGTGGATGTTTATGGTGCTGCCGCTGCCGGGAAGCCCCGAACGCGTGACGGCGCTCACGCCGGCCACGGTCTGCAGCAGGTTGTCGGGCGAGGCTGCCGTCTGGTGACGCAGCTCGGGCGACACGGATGCCACCGAATAAGGCGATTCTACCAGGGAGGTGGAACCGAAAGGCATCGCGATCTGTTGGTTCATATGTTCGCTGCCTTCTTCGAAAAGGCGGATTTCCAGGCTGCGGCCTTCCGTCAGATACAGTTTGCGGGTGGCATAGCCGGGCGCCGACACCGTAATGATGCTGGCCGAGGCGGCGTGTGCTCCCTCGAATTTCAGCGCAAAGGCGCCGTTGTCGTCGGTCATTACCGAACGGGAATTGTTCACCGAAAGCCGGGCGCCGGGAATGGGAGTTCCGTCGACGGCGGCCACGACCGTACCCGTCCATTCCAAAGTGTTCTGGGCGGCGGCCGGCATCAGCCCTGTCATCAGCAAGGCGATGACATTGAGTAGTATGCTTGCTTTTTTCATCGTTCTGTTCATTTAGGGCTTATTTATCGGGATCCACCACCGGAACCAGTTTCAGGTAGTCCAGATAGATGGTCTGGATGGTCTTGTCGAACGCACAGGTGGCAAGGCGCAGGCAGGCTTCACCGTACGACGAGCAGGGAAGCTGGTCTATCTGATAGTCGGGATGGGTTTCAATCTGCTCGTCGGCATAGAGCGAAGTGGTGTTGTCGGTACTCCAGAGCATAAAGAGCTGCTCGGCGTGGTTGCGGGCATTGTTCTGTGCCACAAAGACCAGCGTGTCGTCAAAGTTCTTATCGAAGGCGCCCGTACTTTTGACCACCAGCTGGGGCTTGCCGGGCATCGAGGCCAGCAGCTTGTACGACAGCGTGAGCGTGTCGCCCGAGGCGATGGTGCCCTTGGTGTCGTCGTAGGCCATCATATACACCTGGTAAGGCACCGAATTCAGGACGGGCCGGTATTCGAGGCTGCTGTTCACCAGCGTGGTGTAATGGTTCTTGCTGTCGTTGTCGGAACTGGAAGTGTTGGTAAAGTAGTCCAGGCCGGCCAGCATCAGGTCGTAGCCGCCGCGGGCCCAGGACTTGACGCGCTGCGAGGCATCGGACACGCCGTGGCTGGAGGTGATGCTGTAGTAGTTCTCGGCCTCCAGGTACAGGGTCTTCACCTTGTTCTCGTACATCTTTATGTCCACGTCCTTCAGTTCGTACACATAGCCGTTGGAAGCCCGGTACACCGACGTGACGGCTCCGAACTTCACCTTGACGCCGTTCTTCGACAGCAGGAAGTCGCCCTCGGCCCCTTCCTGGCAGGCCAGGATCATATCCTTGGCAATCTCCTGGTCCACCAGCTGGTCGGTGGCTTCCTCGTCCTCCTCCAGGTCGATGCCCATTTCGTCCATCACTTTCACCGTAAAGTAAGGACGGTAGGCCACCCGCAGCCGGCTTATGACCGTTTCGGGCACGTACACAAAGGTATAGGACGAATCTTCGTTGTCCAGGCTGTAGGTATCCAGCCACTCGTTCACGTAGTTCCAGGCGGTGTCGTACACGGGGCGTCCCATCTCGTCAAGGTAGAGCTGATAGCTCAGGTTCATATCCATCACCTTCTGCTCGTTTTCCTTGATGACAGTCACGGGCATATAGTCTTCGTACAAGTCCGCGACGTATTCCCAGATGTTCAGCCGGGGTTCCACCAAGCTTCCGATGGTGTAGACCAGACCGTTCTGGGCCGGCGTGATGGTGGAGTTCACCTTTACCTTTTCCAGGCCGATGGCGTCGCCGCTCACCGGTACGTTCTTGCCGTTGATCATCTGGATGTGGTCCACATCGAAGGCGCCGTCGTTCATCGAGAAGGTCTGCCAGGCAATGTGGTTCTTGATATAGGCCACCGTATCGAAGGCCGTGGAAGGCCAGGCCTCGTTCTCGGGGGCGAACACCGTATAGGACTGGGCACGCTGAAGTACCTCATCGTAGTGCGTGGCCTCCAGCAGGGAAACGAACCGGCTCAGTTCGGGCATCGACTTCATCACCTCCATAATGGGTTGCTCCATCGTGGGGTCTATCGACTTTTCCTGCTCGGCCCAGGGGTTGCAGGCCGCCATCAGCAGGACGGCCGGCAGAGCCAAGGCTAAAATATTATGTTTCATATGCTTCATATAAATCGTGTTTACGGTCTGACGCATTCGCTGGCCATATAGTTGGCGGCCACCTTGTAGTTATAGGGCCAGATTTCGCAGTCGGGCGTGTCCTCGTAGATGAGTTTGCCCTTCACGTCCATCATAGGCCACACCTGGTCGTCGTCCACGGGAATGAACTGAATCATATCCCACGAAGTCTCACCGCTGTGATACGTCAGGTCCTCGAAACGTATTTTGTGTTCGCCGGTGCTCTCCACCTGTATGATGCCCAGCATGGCGCTGTTCACCACCGAACAGATTTTCTTGGCGTTGTACTGCTTCCAGCCGTTCTGCAGGCGCTCGTCGTGCGACTGGGTGGTGTTCATATACACCGACAGGTCGAACACGTAGGGCAGCACCTGGTCGTCCTTGCCGTCTTGCTTGAACACCGTGCGGAACGTGGTGGCCTGTTCGCGGCGCCAGCAGATCCACACCTTGTACTTGCCTTCCACCAGCAAGGGAGTCTTCCATTCGAAATAGGCGTTGTAGTTGGTCGAGAAGCGGAAACGCATCGCATCGCCGTAGATGTACTGCACTTTTTCGTCGAAGGAAGTACCCTGGTTGGAATACTGCTGGTAGGTGATGTCCAGGTTGCCGGCCGTACCGCCGCCCCACTCCACGTTGGAAAGGCTTCCGGGCGAGAAGTAGGTATAGCTGCCGTCGCCGGCGCGGAAGTTCTTCAGGGCCTGGATTTCGGGCTGGTCGGCCAGGTCGAAGTTCACGCGGTAGCAGGAACGGTTCTTCACCTCAATCTGACCGTCGATGTACTGGATGACGCCGTCGGAGCAGCTCATATCGGAATATTCGCTGTCGCGGTACAGCGTGACGCCCGGTTCCACCGTGGCACCCACCACGAAGTAGTTGATGATGATCTGGTCCACTTCGCGCTTGACGCTCATCACCTGGTTGGTCACCGCCGACATCAGCGTGGACATCTTGAGCAGGTCGGCCACGTAGTTGAGCGAGGGAGCCAGGTGATAGTCGGCATATTGCCGGAGCAGTTCACGGTCGGAATCGATGGCCTTCTGGTTGTCGTGCAGACGCACCAGCAGGCATTGCTCCACCCGTTCCATAGCGCCCTCGGCCGTCAGGTCGATGGTGTCGATGCCCAGGCCCAGGTTCAGGAAACTCTGGTTGTCCTGCACCAGCATCGTCTTCCATTCGAGAGCAAGGGTATCGGTGCCGCAGGAATCGATACGCAGCTGCACGCTGTCGGGCGAATAGGTACTGTATTGCATCAAGTGCTTCATTATGGAGAATTTCTTGTCGGGATACTCCTCGTCAAGCGTTTCGAAAACGCCCCGCGTGGGTGCCGTGAGCACGGCATCGCAGGTGTGGACAATACCGTTTCCGGCCGAATAGTCGGTCACGATAAGGCGTCCCTGGCGGTTGATGCGGATCCACACGTTGCCATCGTCGTCCGACTCGGTCTTGGACGTCAGGAACGGACCGGCAATGGTAGGCGAATACAGGCGGCCGTCCTCGAAATCGGACGTCTTGATGGAGTCGCGGATGACGTGATACATAATAAGCTCGTTGCATTCCTCCTTGGACAGGTCGGAGACAGCGCTCTTCCCCTGGTCGGAAAGATAGGTCTGCATAGCTTCGTTATTGGGCACGAAAATGGTATAGGAACCATATCCGTGGAGCATTCCTTCGAAATCGGAAGCCAGAATGACGTCGTAGAACATAGAGAGGTCTTCCTCGCTCTGCACGTACTCGTCTATCATCTTGCCTTCCCAAACCTGATACAGTTTGCCCGCCATATAATCCTGACAGGCTGCCGTCAGCAGCATAATGGCCGCCAGACCTGCAATCAATGAATTCCGTTTCATAAGGCTCAATCGTTATAGAAGGGGTTCTGGACTAGGAGCTTGTTGGCTTCCAACTCGCTCTTGTAAATGGGCAGGTAATGGAAATCCACGTTCTTGAGTTTGTTCTGGAGGGTTCCCACCTTGGTCACCGAGGCACCGTACACGGCCATCTGCAACAGATAGTTCAGGTTGTTCTCGGCATAGTTGTCGCGTTTGGCAAAGCGCAGGGCGTCGAACCATCGCTTGCCTTCGAACATCATTTCGCGGACCCGTTCCTGGTAGACGAATTCCTCCATCGTCGAGGCCGTCAGACCGTCTTTTTCGATATCGGTTCCGTAACACAGGTCGGTCATTTCCGTGGCATTGGCCCGGGTCCGGAGCGTCTGGATAAGTTCGAGCGCCTCGGCCAGTTTTTCCTGCTGGTCGTTGTTGAGCACCGGCACGGTGTCGTAGGCGGTATATTCCACTATCTTGGCACTGATGTTCGGCTCGATATGATGCCCCGTGTAGACCACCGTCGAGGTATCGCCGTCGGTCACGCGGTAGAACATCGAGTCGCACACAATGCTACCCATTTCCAGCACCGAATCGGCGTACAGCGTCGAATCTATCACATCGATGTAGGTGGTGTCGTGGCCTACCGAATCGGCCGTGTAGGGCACGATACGCATTTCGCCCGTAGTGTCGTCCAGCTTGGCGGCCTGCTCCACCAGGGCCTCGGCCTTCATCAGATAGATTTCGGCCAGGCGGTACACAATGACGTTGTTGTCCCAGTAGTCCTGCGATACCTTGCAGGCTTCCAGCAGCTTACCGTCGCGGTTGGTACCCAGCGTCTTCCACACATACCCCGACTTGTAGGCCACGTCCTCGCCGCGGAGGTCGGTCCAGCTCTTGGGGCTTATCTCCGAGGGTATGAAGTAGTTTTCCTTGATCATGTCGGAGTTGGCCATAAAGTCGCCGTTGGAATTGTTGAACAGATCGTAATAGGCATTGTTGGGATACTCCAGCTCGTACTGAATCTCGAAAATGCTTTCGTCGCAGTTGCCGTCTACGTACATCTGCTTGTAATATTCGTTGGCCATTTCGGCATTCAGGTAGTAGAAGGTATCCACGTCGTCGGAGATGTCGCTTATGACATAATCCTCTATCAGGTGCGACCGGCCGTTGAGCAGCAGCGAATACTCGCCCGAATTCAACACCTTGTCGCAGTTGCGGATACAGTCGTCGTACTTGCCCTGCCACAGATAGATGTCGGCCAGCAGGGAATAGACGGCGCCCCGGGTCATGCGGCCCTTGTTCATAGCCGCGTTGCCTTCTTCGTAACGGGCGGCAATGTCGGGAGCGATGGCTTCCAGATCGACGGTCAGGCACGACAGGATGGAGTCGCCGTCGGCCTTGGCAATCATCATTGTCTGGTCGTCCGACACATACGGTTCCGTGTAATAGGGCACGTCGCGGAAGGTGCGCACCAGGTAGAAATACAGGAGCGAGCGCACCGCAATGGCCTCGGCCTGGTATTGTTTTACCATCGCGTCGGTAAACGAGGGGTCGCTTTCCTGTGCCTGGGCGGCGCAGTCCACCACCGTGTTGCAGAAGTTTATGATGTTGTAGAACGTGGCCCAGTTGCAAAGCGGGTTCGTCGACACGATTTCACCGTCGCGGATCGACTGGTAATTGGCATTGACGTAGGTCTCGTTGGTGAGCAGGGTTTCGCCGCGCAGCTCACCCCACAGATACATCCTCAGTTGGAAATCCTTGTTGAGCATTCCCGAATACAGGCCTATGACAGCTGCATAGACTTCTTCCTTGGTGCTCCAGTAGTTTTCCTTGATGACGCCGTTCTCGGGCTCGATGGTGAGCCACTCGTTGCAGGAGGGGAACAGCACCAGAGCCGTCAGCATATATAATAAGGTATTTCTGAACTTTTTCATAGCTGTTCCGGATTAGAAGGTTATACTAAGTCCCAGCACATAGTCCTTGGTACGGGGCGCCAAGGCGTTGTCGTATCCGAGCGACAGGGCGCTTATGGTCACCTCGGGATCCTGTCCCGTGTAGTTGGTCCAGACGTAGATGTTCTGCATAGTCACGTAGGCCGACATATTGCTCAGCCCCCAGGGCTTCACGATTTCCTTGGGGAAGTTGTAGCGGAGCGTCAGCGAACGGAAGCGGCAGAACGAGCCGTCTTCCACAAAGCGGTCGGAGGCCAGCCAGTTGTAGCCGGTGCCCATCAGGGCGCGCGGCAGCAGATCGGCGGGCGCTTCCTCGGCGCTGGCATATTCGTGGCGCCAGCGGCGCAGCACGGCCGTGGACTGGTTGTTGTAGTTGTACATCTTTTCCATATTCATCTTGGCCGAGTTGACAATGTCGTTGCCGTAGCGGAAGTTGAAATGGGTAGACAGCACCCAGCGGCGCTTCCAGTTGATGGAGGGGCCGAAACCGCCGTAGAACAGGGGGTTGGCGTTGCCCAGGTAGACAATGTCCTGCTGGTCGATGTTGCCGTCGTGGTTGATGTCCTCGTACTTGGCATCGCCGGCCTCGAACTGGTAGTCCACCGAGGTGCCGGCACCGAACTTCATATAGAGCGGCACGCGCTGGTTGTTCTCGTCGTAGGTG
>R17__coassemble_806_pt1 | contig 11505 bp, 6 predicted proteins | sample R17__metabat2_high_PE_026 | metagenome-assembled genome bin R17
CAATGATGTTGTGCAGCAGTTCCTCGCAGTTGAGCAATATGCGGTAGGTGACATCCTCGTTCATGTCGCACACCGTCAGGAACGACTTTATCTCGTCCATCGATTCCTCCAGCTTTCCCTCGTCGTATGGCACCGACACATTGAAGTTGGGGTCGTTGGGCAGGGTGGAAATAAGCGAGAAATGGTTGCAGAACTTGTCCTTTCGGGAGACAAACCAGGCGATGGCCGCCTGTATGCCCAGGGTAATGCAGGCCGCCACGGGAATACCCACCCAGATAAGCGGCGGATTAATAAGCGAGCACACCCACAGCACCAGAATCTGCACGCCCATCTGTACGAACGTCATAGCCGACACGAAGGAGCCGTGCCCCAGCAGCATATAGATGTTGCGCGCCATTCCGGCCACCGACAGCGGCAGCACCGACAGGGCAAACAGCCGGATGGGATTGGCCGTGGCCTCCTTCAGCTCCGGCGTATCGGCCCCGAAGAGCGAGCCTAGCATAGTGGGAATGCACATTACAATCACGATAAACACCCCCACCAGCGTGCTCATTACCCTTTGGGAACGTTGGTACAGCCGCGACACGCCTTCCATATCGCCTTCGCCCGTAAGCACGCCGCCTATGGAGAACAGCGCTTCGGCCGCTCCGTTTATGGCCATCGAACTGAGCACCGTCACCTGGGCGCAGACCGACCAGGTGAAGATTCCGGTAGAACCAAGGGAATTAAGGATAATGGAGTTGAGCAGGTAGTTGCCGGCCGACATTATAAGCATGTTCAGCGTGAAGGTGTATCCCTTCTTGAACGTGCCCCACAGTTGTTTCCAGAACACTTTGGTAACGTTCACCAGCGAGTAGGAGCATCCCTTGGAGAATAGGTGGGTGCACATTACGCCGATGCCGAAAATCATACTGACAATGGTGGCCCAGGCACCGCCGGCGATGCCCATATTGAGGTATTTCACAAACACGATGTCGAGCGCTATGTTGGCGCAGCTGCTCACAATCACGGCCCGCGAAACCAGCTTGGGCTTGCCGTCCACGCTCACGAAATTGTAGAGCAGGTTGTTTATCATGAATATAGGCAGACCCACGAGCCAGGCCGACAGATATTCTTTGGCATAGGGGTAGATGGTTTCGTCGGGGCAGACCAGATGCGTGAACGTGTCGCGCAGGGCATAAATCACCGAGCCGAACACCAGGGCCATTGCGAGCGCTGCCAGAATGGTGGTGGTGAATATCTCCTTGGCTTCGTGCAGCTTCTGGTTGCCTATGGCCAACGCCACGCGCATACTGGAACCCATGCACAGCAGGGGAATAAGGCTGAGTACGGCACTGAAAATGGGCGAGCACAGGTTTATGGCCGACATTGCGTTCGGGCCGATGAGCTGGCTCATGATGATGGCATCGGTGGTGCCGCAAATCTGAGTGGCCAGCGAGGTGAGGACGGCGGCCCCCAGGAACGAACCGAAGGCCTTGGAAATCATATACGAATTTCGCATAACTATGTGAATTTTAGTTCAAAAGTGGTTCTGCTCCCCGCTTTTGGCGGGGCGTCGATAAAACTCACAAATATAGCGAATCGAGATGGTCTGGCAATAGGTTTTCGGTGGAAAGTTAGGGCTCTCTTGAGCTTTTTTTGGTGTGCCGCCGGCCCGAACGTACTTGACTGAAAACAAAAAACAGAAGAAACGCAACCGCTTAAACTTTAGGCGATCGCGTTTCTGATTCAGTGACTTCTACAGGGTTCTGGCCCAGGGTTGGAATTTGTTGTAGTCCCTCCGGGAATCGAACCCGGATCAAAAGTTTAGGAAACTTCCGTTCTATCCATTGAACTAAAGGACCTTATGTGTTAGGTTCTCCTCGAAATCCGTTCTAGCCTGCAAGCGGGTGCCGATCCTTAAAGGTGCTGCGGCCTGCAAGCGTGTGCGGATCCTTAAAGGCGCTGCGGTCTGCCAACGCTTGTGCCAATCTTTAAAGGCGCTGCGGTCTGCAAGCGTGTGCCAATCCTTAAAGGCGCTGCGGTCTGTCAACGCCTGTCGGCCATAAAGCTATTCAACCGTAAAGCAGACCAACCGTAAAGCAAACCGACTGTAAAGCAAACCGGCCATAAGGCTTGCTTGCTATGAGTCAATCCGTCCATCGGAAAACCGGGCGCGAAGGTAAGAAGCTATTTCGAATCGGCAAACAGTTCCTGCATAACTTCCAGCGACCTTATTTCCGGAAACTCCGCCAGGTGCAGCCGGTAGTAGTCCAATATGCGGCGAAGTATTTCCACCCGCTGGCCGCGGCCAAAGGCATATAGGTGCATATTCTCGTAATTCATTTCCATAAGCCGGGCCAGCATTTGCGCCTGCGCCGGCCCGAGCCAGGCATTGTGGTAGGGCCGCGAGAGCACAAAGCCACCCGCCTGCAAATCGAAATAGCCCCCGGTTTCCTTGCCCTCCATATTGGGGCTTATTCCCAGGAAAAGGCTCAGTTTCAGCAGAAAAACCAAATGAAAATTGGCCGTGCCCGCTTCGTTCAGGTCGAGCAGTTGGATGGATTGGCTCAGAAACTGGAACAGCGCCTCGTTGGGCTCGGCTTCGGCCAGCACGCGATAGAGCACCTCGGCCAGAAACATCGACAGCGTGTTCTTCACCGGGTCCGACGGCAGTTGCCTGAAGGCATACAGGCAGTGCATTTCGCGGATGCGTTGCAACTGGCGGCTGCCCTTGTGGTCGGCTTCGAATTCCACAATCGACAGCGGCTGCAGCAAGGCTTGGCTAAGCGTGCCCCGCTTGCGTCGGTTGGCCACCAGGTAGCTGGCGCGCCCGAAATCGCGGCTGTACAGATGTACCACCGAATCCTGGTCGCTGTAGCGAATCCGGTGCAACACAATGGCTTGACTTCGGACTATCATCCGTCAGAACGACCACGAAGCCCCGGCCAGGCCGGTAATGCCGTAATGGGGGTATCCATACCACAAGCTGAAATCCTGGTTAAGCAGGTTTCTTACCTGGGCAAACACACTTAGCCGCGGCCCCAGGTCGTAGGTGCATTCGGCCTGCAAATGATGTAGCGAAGGCAGCAGTTCGGCATTGGAAACAGCCGTCGGTGCATAGCGCAGCCCCTGCCAGTGGTATTCGCCCGAAACGTGCAGGCGGTCTATGGGATTGTATTCCAAATGGATGTCGGCCAGTAGGGCCGGACGGTACCAGGGCTTGTCCAATCCGTCCACCGTGTAGTGGTTGTAGCAGACGTTTCCACCCAGACGCAGCCGGCTGTTCAGCGACAGGTCCAGCCGGGCGCCGGCATACCAATGGAAGGCGTTCAGGTAGGTGGGCGTAAACACCGCTTGCACCTGGCCGTTGTCCACGTTGCCCAGGAAAGCGCTGCTGCGGAGCACCCGCATTCCCAGTTCGGGCGCCACTTCCAGTACGCTGAAGGTCTGCCAGGGCAGCGAAAGTTCCACCCTGACGGGAACGTATTCCGGCTCCAGCAGCTGGCTGGGGTCCAGGTAGGGGTTCAGGGAGAGCCCTTCGCGTAGCGAGAAAGTCTGTTCGCCGCCGTCTATCTGCAGGCGGGCCAAGGCGTTGGCTCCCAGTTCGCGCCAGGCCGAAGCCGTCGCGGCCGCCCTCAGGCTGTTGCCGCTCAAGTGCGACAGCCTCACTCCCAGGGCAAAATTCCACAAATCCATCCGGTAGGTGGCCTGCGGGTGTATTTCGAACCAGAAACGCTGGCCATACAAGCGCACCCGGGCTTCTAGCACGGCAGCCCAGTCGTCGTCTATGTGGTAGGTGCCTTTTCCGGAAAGCGACAGCTCCCACTGTGTTACCGAACTGTCGGACAGTGCCGGGCAGTTGCCCAGGTGGAACATATGCGCCTCGGCCTGCAGGGCGTAGTCGAATTGGCGGTCCCAAGGTTTGGAGGCAAGGCCCAGATGCAGGGCCGCGTCGTTGCTCCAAGGCTTCCCGCCGCCGTCGGCATCGGAAAAACGGTAATAGTTCCAGTTGGCAAAGCGGTCGCCGAGGCCGGCCGTCAGTTCGCAGGAGCCGGCGTGCAGTTTGTAGTTGGCCTGCAAGCGGCTGTCGCTGTTCCAGGCCTCGCCGGTATACTGGTTTCCGGGCAGGGCGCTCGACCGGTGCCATCCGTTCAGGTCCAGGGTCTGTTTGGGCCCCCGGAGCAGGTTCAGCTGGCCGTCGCCCAAAAAGGCCCAGTGGTTGCCGCCGCCTACGCGCACCCATCCCAGACGCTCCTGGTCGGGGAAATCGGTCACGGCCTGGGCCGGCGAGAGCGGGACGTATTCCTGGGTGGAGGCCAGGCGGTTCTGCTGGGTGGCAAAGCGGATGCTGGTCTTCTGCGTCTGGACGTCTTCCAGCCCGGGCGACTGGTATATTTTTCCGGCCGATTCGGCCACGGGAACATAGTCGCGTTCCAGCAACAGGTCGCGGCGAATGCGTACCGAGTCGGTTTCCTGGGCCCACACGGCGGCCGGGCAGGCTATAAGCAGCAGGTAAAGGGAAAGTCTTTTCATAATCAGTTCAATTGTTCCTGTTCGGCAATGCGTTCCAGCCGCTCGGCTATCATAGGCTGAATGTCGTCTTGGACGGTGTAGTTTTCCTTGAGACTGAGCAGATATTGCCGGGCCTGGAAGTTGTCTTCGCGGGCCATATACACGTCGCTTAGCAGCAGGAAACAGCGGGCCATCCAGTAGGCGTGGGGCGTGCCGTCGCGCAGGAAGGCCTGCGCCTGCTCGGCGGCCTGGTCCAAACGGCCCCGGTCGAATTCCTGCTGGGCCAGACGGTAGCGGGCTTCGGCGCCGTAGGCCGTCTGCGATTCCTTGGCCAGTTCCTTCAGATCGGCCGTGGCTTCCTGGTCGCGGTTCAGGGCCAGCAGGGCCGAGGCCTTCCGGTAGCGTATCTCGCGCACCAGTTCCGGCGGCAGGTTGCTTTCGGCTTGCAGTTTGGCCACCGCCGTCAGGCAGTCTTCGAAGCGGTTCAGTTCCGACAGACAGCGCACCACACCGGTGCGGGCCGCCACGCGTTCCGCCCGCTCCGAGGCCAGCGTCTCCCATTGCGTATAGTAATCCAGGGCTTCCTGGTAATGATTTTGCTGCCAGGCATCTTCCGACAGCACTGCCAGTGCCTCGGGAATAAACCGGTTGCCCGGCTGTTCCAGCACCCGGCGGTAATAGGGAATGGCTTCGGCCTTCTGCCCCGAAGCGCTCAGCAACGAGGCGCAGTAGTAACTGGCCTGTGTGCGGAATCTACCCTGCGGGAACTGCTCCAGATATTGTTTCATTCCGGCAATGGCCTCGGGCTGTCGCTGTGCCACCATAAGGCGCTCGGCGGCCGACCACGTGAGCGAATCCTGCTCACCGGCTCCGACGGCAAAGGCCGGCCCGAGCGTATTCACATAATCCACGTAGCCCTGCACATCGTTGGTGGCCACGTAAATTTCCTTCAGGTCGTTCACGGCGGTCCTGGCTTCGTCGCTGCCCGGATAGTCGGTCACCACCTTTTGGTAAATGGCAATGGCCCGGGCGTAATCGCCTGTCCGGAAGTAAAGCAGGCCCATCTGAATGCCGGCCTTGCGCGACAATGGGTGATTCGGCTGCGCGGCCATCAGGCGCTGGAAGGCGGCAATGGCTTCGGCCGGACGGTCTGTGGCAATGTAGGCGCGGCCTTCCTCGAACAGGGCCTGGCACAGGTAGTCCGACTGCGGGAACCGCTTTTCGAACGAAGCCAGCAGCCGGGCTTTTTCCTGATGCTGTTTCCTAAGTCCCAGGCAGAAGGCCTGCTGATACACGGCGTAGTCGTTTCCATCGGGGGTCAGTTGGTCGGTTTTGCGGTAGTATTCCTCGGCCTGCTGGTAGTTGCGGTTGTAGTAGTAGCAGTCGCCGATGCGGTTAACGGCATCGATGTGGCTGGCGTCCTTCGAGTCGGTGTTCAGTGCCAGGTAGCGCTGGTAGGCATTCAGGGCATCGCTGTAGCGACGGGTGTTAAAGTAGCAGTAGGCCAGGTTGTACCAGGCCGGCCCGTAGGCCTTCAGTTTCGGGGCGCCGGGCGCCTTCACAAACACTTCGAAATCGGTGGTGGCCTCGGTCAGCCGGTTCAGCCGCCAGCCGGTCTCGCCCCGCCAGTAGCGGGCTTCGGTGGCGTCGGCCTTCACTTTGGCCGCCAGGTCTATGCTTTGGCCGAACAGCCCGCGGGCGCCGTCCATATCGCCGTTGTCGAACCGTTCCACTCCCAGCAGGAACAGCAGCTTGCACTTGGTCTGCAGCAGGGTGGTGGAGGGGTGGGCGGTCTTGTTTATAAAATCGATGGCCGCCTGGTAGTTGCTGGTCGACAGGAAGGCGTCGGCCAAGTGGCTGTAAATCTGGTCGGAATAGCGCGAATCGGGAAATTCCGTCAGAATGCGCTCAAAGGCCTTCACCTGCTCGTTGAAGGGCGAAAAGGAGGTCTCGTAGCAAAGCAAGGCGTAGTTGTACAGGGCGTCTTCCTTGGTCTGCAGGTCGTAATCGGCCAGCGAAGCGCGCTCGAAGCTCATCCGGGCCATATCGGTTTTCTGCTGCTGCAGGTAGCACACGCCAATGTGGTAGGTGGCGTTCTGGGCCAGGGCGTCGTCGTCGGCCGTCACTTTAGAAAGGTACTTAAGGGCCTGTGAATAGTCTTTTTGCGCAAAGTGGGCCATACCGATGCGATAGGCATCCGACCGCAGCAGCTCGGGCCCGAAGTCCAGGTATTTGTCGTAATACTCCAGCGACGAAGCATAGTTCTGCATTTCGTAATAGCCGGCGCCCGACAGGCGATACAACTCCATCCGCTCCGACTCGTTAGGGTCTTCCATAAGCAGCTGTTCGGCCGTGCCAAGCATTTCGCGATACTGGCCTTGGTTGAACTGTATCTGCATTATATAGAAGGGGACGGTGGACTTGTACTCGTCTATGTCGGCCACTTTGCGGAATCCCTGGAGCGCCTCTTCGGCCCGCCCTTCGCGGTAGTCGATGTAGGCCAGGTAGTAGGTGGCCGGCACCACGTAGCGGCCGTTCTCGTCGAGCAGCTGCTGGAACAGGGTGTCGGCGGCGCCGACGCGTTCCAGTTGCAGGCTGGTAAAAGCCACCCGGAAGCGGTAGTCTTCGAATTCCTTGCGGGTAAGGCTCTCGCGACGGCACAGCGCGAAGGTTTCGATGGCATCCTGATACTGGCCGGCGTTCATCGCGCAGGTGCCCAGGTAGAAGAAGGCCTTATAGGAATACACCGACAGCGGATAGTCGTTCAGAAATGCCTTGAGCCGCAGGCTGGCATCCATCCGGTTCAGGTAAAAGGCACTGGCGGCCAGCATATAGCTGGCATATTCCTGCTCCGAAGAACTTAAAAGGTGAATCTGGTCGCCGGCGTCGGCGGGCACCAAAGGCTCCAGCTGCCGATAGCAGGCGGCGTATTCACCGTCTTGGAACAGGCGGACGGCCAAGCTGTAATCCTGAGAGAAGGAGGGAATTGCCGCAAGCAGGGCAAATGCTATGGAAATCAGTGCTTTTTTCATAGAAAACCATTCTTTGGTCCGTGTGTGCCGCCTCCGGTGAAGAACTTGTTTTTCCGTGCTCTGCAGGCCGCGGTGCCGGGCTTGCTTTTCGCGCTTTGTGGCGTTGCTGAGCTGGTTTTTCGCGTTCTGTCGGCCTCGGTGACACACCTCGGGAATGAACCCGCAATATTACTTCCATTCCGCCGAAAATCAAAACGGCATTCGGGACAGGTTCCGGCCACCTCCGAAAAAGTTTTCCCAATGTTTTCCGAAAAGTTTCCCAGGCACTTTCCGAAAAGGTTCCCCGGTGTTTTCCGAAAAGGTTCCCCGGCGTTTTCCGGAAAGGGTTCCTCCAAAAAAGAAAAGCACCCGCAGAGTGCTGCAGGTGCTTTTTGCTCTTCAGGTAGGACTTGAACCTACGACCCCCTGATTAACAGTCAGGTGCTCTAACCAACTGAGCTACTGAAGAAGATGTGCTGTTTCTCTCGAAAAGCGCGGCAAAAGTACGGTGCGTTTTCGAAATGTGCAATATATTTGTGCCAAAAATCGGAAAAAATATTTTTATGAGCAGAATATTCCCCTCAATCCGGCAATTACTCCACAGATTTGCAGCCGTCAAGGCAGCCGGTTCTTATACCATCGTTCACCTTCGTCCGTCCCGCCAAAGGCTCGCGGCTGTGCTTTTGATGATAGTTACAGCGTCCGCCGGCCTCGAAGCCGCCGTCACCGACAACCGCAACTTTCAAATATCCAAGCAGTTCGACATATTCCACTCCATTTATCGCGAGCTGGAAGCCTTCTATGTGGACAGCACCGATGTAAATAAGGTGTTCGACGGCGTGCTGCAGGGCCTTCTGTCGTCCTACGACCCCTACACCGAATACATTCCCCAAGACGAGATGGACGACTTCAAGTACCTCACCACCGGCGGCTATGCCGGCATCGGGGCGCTTATCGCGCAGCGCAACGGCCATATCGAGGTAAGCGAGCCCTACGAAGGAATGCCCGCCCAGAAGGCCGGCGTCTGCTTCGGCGACGAAATAGTGTCCATCGACGGCGAGGAAATGGCAGGGAAAGACGTTTCGTATGCCAGCAGCAAGCTGCGCGGCGAGCCCAACACCGAAGTGCGGCTGGTGCTGCGTCGCCAGGGCGAAAAAAAGCTTCTGCACAAGGTGCTGGTGCGCCAACTGGTGCAGATAGACCAGGTGGAATATTATGGTATGGTGGCCCCCGGAATCGGCTATATCTATCTGTCGGGATTCACCGACAAGGCTAGCCAGGAAGTGCGTCAGGCACTGCTGTCGCTGCAAGCCCAGGGCGCTGACAAACTCATTCTGGATTTGCGCGGCAACGGCGGCGGTGTGCTCAGCGAGGCCGTGAACCTGTGCAACCTGTTCCTGCCCAAAGACCAGCTTATATTGGAAACCCGCGGCCGCATTCCCGAGTGGGACCACAAGTATCGCACCACCCGCGAACCCCTGGCGCCCGAAATGCCGTTGGTGGTGTTGGTGAACAGTATGTCGGCTTCGGCATCGGAGATAGTGGCCGGGGCCATCCAGGATCTGGACCGCGGTGTGGTGATTGGCACGCGCACCTTCGGCAAGGGCCTGGTGCAGACCACGCGCGAGCTGCCCTACGACGCAATGATCAAGCTCACCACCGCCAAATATTACATTCCTTCCGGCCGCTGCATCCAGGCCATCGACTACAGCAACCGCAACGACGACGGCAGTGTGGGCCGCATCCCCGACAGCCTTACCTGCGAGTTCCATACCCGCGCCGGGCGTTTGGTGCGCGACGGCGGCGGCGTGCTCCCCGACGTGGAAATATCGCTTCCCGACTATTCCAGCCTTACCTACGAACTGGCCGTAGGCGAATACATTTTCGACTATGCCAACCGCTACTATGCAGCCCATCCCAAGGCGCAGCCCATCGACGAATTCCGCATAACCGACGCCGACTATGCCGACTTCAAGGCCTTTGTAATGGAAAAAGGTGTCAAGTACGACCTGTCCAGCCGACGCCAGATCGAAAATCTCAAGACGGCTCTCGAATACGACGGCTATCTGGACCTGGTAAAGGACGAACTTTCGGCGCTCGAGCAGAAACTGGAAAAAGACCTGGCGCACGACCTGGACTACTTCCGCTCCGACATAGAACAGCTGCTGCTTTCGGAACTGGTTTCGCGCTATTATTTCCGCCGCGGCGAGATTCAAGTGTCGCTCCGCGACGACGAATTTACCCGTCGGGCCATCGGGGTTTTGAGCGACGAGACGCAATATAATTCGCTGCTAAAGCCCAATAAATCAGAACAGTAATAGTCATCCGAACACTTTTCCTCAAAAAAAGTTCCAAATTCTTTTGTCGAAATGGGATTTGACCTATCTTTGCAGCCGCAAAAATAACCGCCAACGGGCGATTCATTGTTTGCACAGGCCGGCCCATTAGTCTATCGGTTAGGACGCAAGATTTTCATTCTTGAGAGAGCAGTTCGATTCTGCTATGGGCTACAGACTTTTAAAAGAACATTGTAAAAATGGCAAACCACAAATCATCGCTGAAGCGTATCCGCCAGACTCAGACCAGACGTTTGAACAACCGTTACTATGCCAAGACCACGCGCAATGCCATCCGCGACCTGCGCGCCGCCACGGACAAGGCTCAGGCTGCCGAAATGCTGCCCAAGGTTACTTCGATGCTGGATCGTCTTGCCAAGAAGGGCACCATCCACAAGAACAAGGCTGCCAATCTTAAGTCGAGCCTGACGAAGCTTGTCAACAAGCTTGCCTAAAGCAAGTTGGTGAGCGGTAGTATACCTCTTCAGACTGTGCCTTTGCGGGCACGGTCTTTTTTTTGTTGACTTTCCTGTATGACGGTTCTCTACGAAGACAATCACCTGCTGGTGGTAAACAAGACCTGCCGCGAACTGGTGCAGGGCGACAAGACGGGCGACGAGCCCCTCGAAGAGTCGCTCAAGCGCTGGCTCAAGGAAAAGTATGCCAAGCCGGGCAACGTCTTCCTGGGAGTCACCCACCGGCTGGACCGTCCCGTGAGCGGCGCCGTGGTGTTTGCCAAAACCAGCAAGGCGCTCTCGCGTATGAACGAAATGTTCCGCAACGGACAGGTGCGCAAAACCTATTGGGCCATTGTAAAAGGGGTGCCGGCCGTTTCCGAGGCCACGCTGGAACAGTATCTGGTGCGCAACGAACAGCAAAACAAATCCTATGTGAGCCAGAGCGCGGCTCCCGGGGCCAAGAAAGCCATTCTGCACTACCGTCTTATGGCCACCTCCGACCGCTACAGTCTGCTCGAGGTGGATCTTAAAACCGGTCGGCATCACCAAATCCGCTGCCAGTTGGCGGCAATGGGCTGCCCCATCAAGGGCGACCTCAAGTACGGATTCCCGCGCTCGAATCCCGACGGCGGCATTTCGCTGCATTCGCGCCGTGTGCAGTTCGAGCATCCCGTCAGCCACCTGCCCATAGACCTGACGGCCCCCGTCCCCTCCGACGATGCCCTCTGGGCTTTCTTCGAGCAGAACGCCTGAATTCCGCGGAACGCCTGACCCCGAACCCCGGCAAAACCGCCTTCGCGGACAACGGGCTCTCCCCGAATACCCGCCAAACCGCCTTTCAGACGGCACAAATAAGTTAAACATTGTTAAATGTGACGTCCGGTGCCCACTTTTCGGGCCCGTTTGTTTGGCATTTGACCTCGCAAGGCATACTTTAGCACCGTGTTTTTCATGGTATTAGATTTAAGGTTAAGAAGATGACTATCGGGAGATAGGATTCTTCGGGAAAGGAAGCGAGTCATCGCTTCCTTTTTTTGTCCGTCCAGCCCGCCCGCTCCAGCGCCCAACTGAATCTTTATCCGTCAACCTTTTTTAGGGAAGTACAAAATTCATCTTCGACATCACTTCTTCAAAATTTACCACCATAAATGTGAAGAAAAGCGATATGGCGTTTACCGCCGAAGATGAAATTTCGGAATAAATTCG
>R17__coassemble_810_pt1 | contig 11449 bp, 7 predicted proteins | sample R17__metabat2_high_PE_026 | metagenome-assembled genome bin R17
AAATTTGTCTGTCCGTTTCTCCGGAAGAGAGATTCTTTAAGACGCCGACCACTAAGCGAAAACCGTGCCAAACTTTGGCAAGGCTGCCGGCCAAAACGAAAAAAAAGCCATTCTGCCAACCTTGTCAGTCGGGCCTACTGACTTTCTGCCACCCGCCGGCGGTACAGTTGCCACGAATTCACCAGGTTGTGCCAGATGCTGTACAGGCCGCCTCCGACGGCAGTGACGGGATTCATAAACGTGTTGGCCATCCAGATGATGAACACGGTGTTTTTCTGCCCCAGGGCCTGCCCGGCGGTGACGGTGTCGCCGTAGCGGCTGCCTATGCGGCGCCCCAGGAAAAACTGCAACAGGCAGCAGGCCAGCGAGATGATGCCTATGAGCACCACATATACGGCCGGCACGTCGGTATGGACGATGGAACGGGTGGTGACGGTAAGGGCCATGGCCAGGGCCACTGTCCACAGGTAGAAGGCCAGGTCCTTGGGCCGGAGAATCCATCGGTGCACCCGCGGCAGGCAGTAGCGCACCAGAATGGCCAGGATCATCGGCACCACCAGGATGGAAAATACCTTGGAAATGATGCGCGCAAAGGCCTGGGCAAAGGAAACGTCGGCCGCCGGATTGATGACGGGAATGAACAGCGATGCCACCACGGCGCACATAAGGTTGGCAATGATGGTATAGGTGACGGTGGAGGCAATGTCGCCGCCCAGTTTGTCGGTGACTACCGCCGCCGCGGTGGCCGTGGGGCAGAGCAGGCACACCATCGCGCTCTGCAGGAGCACCGAGGTATTCTGCCCTATGGGAAGATACCTTATAATAAGAGCCATCGCGATAAAGCTGCCCGACTGGATAAGGGTGAGCCACAGGTGCCACCAGCGAAGGCGGATGTTCCGGGGATCCACCTTGCAGAACGACAGGAACAGCATACAGAAGATAAGCGCCGGCTGCAGCAGGCCCACCGCCCGGTTGGCGGCCAGGTGCACGGCGGCCGACAGCGGCAGGGCCGTGAATACGAAATAGGCCACGATGCCCGTTACGATGGAAACCGGCAGCGCCCAATTTTTCAGGAAGGTGAGAATTCTGCTCATAGACGTCTGTTCGAAAACGGCCGCAAAAGTAAGCATTCTCCGGCAGTTTTGTTTTTCGGAATCGGGTTTGGAAACAATCGCCTGCAAGCAAGTTTTGGTTACCTTTGCCGCGTTTAACAGCCAAACCATATGGAATACAATCAGGGAACCGGCCGGGAAAGGCAAATTACGCGCGTAAGCGTCACCGGCATCGTAACCAACGTGCTTCTGGCGGCCTTCAAGGCGCTGGTGGGACTACTGGCCCATTCGGTGGCCGTGGTGCTGGACGCCGTGAACAATCTGTCGGACGCGCTGTCGTCGGTCATTACCATCGTGGGCATCCGCCTGGCGCGGCGCAAGCCCGACAAGGACCATCCCTTCGGGCACGGGCGCATCGAATACTTCAGCGCCATTGTCATTGCCCTTATCGTGTTTGCCGCGGGCGTCACGTCGTTCATAGAGTCGGCCAAGAAGATGTTCGCGCCCGAGATGCCCGACTATTCCACCGCAACGCTGGTGGTGATTGCCGTGGCCATCGTCACCAAACTGCTGCTGGGCCGCTATGTGAAAAAGCAGGGCGAACAGCTGCGCTCGGATGCCCTGGAGGCTTCGGGCGCCGACGCCAGCTTCGACGCCATCCTGTCGGCGGCCACGCTGGTCAGCGCCCTGGTGGCCCTCATCTGGAACGTGTCTATCGACGCCTACATAGGCGCCCTTATCTCGGTGTTCATCGTTAAGGCCGGCGTGGAAATGCTCGGACGGCCGCTTACCGAAGTGCTGGGGGCGCGTCCGGTGAGCGAGACCACCCGCAACATAAAGGCCGACATCCGTGCCGTGCCCGGCGTGTTGGGGGCCTACGACCTCATCTTGCACAACTACGGTCCCGAATATGCCATCGGTTCGGTACACGTCGAGGTGGACAACCGCCTGTCGGCCCGCGAGGTGAATGCCATCACCAAGGAGGTGCAGCGTACGGTGGCCCGCAAGTACAGCCTGTTCCTGACGGTGGGCATCTATGCCGTCGACGTCGAGGACGACGAAATGGACCGCGAAATACGCCGCCTGGCCCTGAGCCACGAGGGCTTTCTGCAGATTCACGGGCTGTTTGTGGACCACGTCCACCATTATATAAGTTTCGACGTGGTGACCGACTTCAAGGTGCCCGACCGTCAGGCCCTGCGCCGGCAGCTCACCGACGAACTTGCGGCCGCCTTCCCCGACTACACGGCCGAAATTAACCTGGACATCGACTATAGCGACTGATTATGAGACATCTTACCGGACGCATCTTTGCGGCGCTTTGCTGCTTGTTGTCCGCTCTTCATACGCCGGCGGCCGTCAGCTATGTCTCGCCCTCGGGCAATGACCTGAATCCCGGCGCCATAGAAGCACCTTTTGCTACGCTTGGCCGGGCCCTCGAAGGCATCGGCGCCGGCGATACGGTGTATCTGCGCGGCGGCACCTATCTTATTTCGGAATCGCAGATTGCGGACAGCCAAGGGCCGTATGCCAAGGTGTTCCGTCTGTCGCAGAGCGGCGAGTGCGGCCGGCCCATCCGGGTGTGGGGGTTCCCCGGCGAACGTCCGGTACTCGATTTCTCGGCCGTCCGGCCGCAGGGAAAGCGCGTGGCGGCCTTTTGGGTGGAGGGCAACTGGTGGCATCTGCGTGGTTTCGACATTGTGGGCGTGCAGGTAAGCGTGCGCGGACACACCCAGTCGGAGTGCATCACGATGCGTGGCGGCTCGCATAATCTCGTCGAAGACATTGCCATGCACGACGGAATGGCCATCGGCTACTATGCCAAAGGCGGCTGCTGCAATCTGGTGCTGAACTGCGATGCCTACGGCAATTACGACGATTTCTCGGAAGGGGCCAAAGGCGGCAACGTGGATGGGTTCGGCGGTCACGTAATGAGTCCGGCCGACACGGGCAACGTATTCCGAGGCTGCCGGGCCTGGCTCAACAGCGACGATGGTTTCGACCTGATAAACAATCGCGCGGCCTTTGTCATAGACAGTTGCTGGTCGTTCCTGAACGGCTATCAACCCGTCGGTTGCAGGCATTTGCTTTTGGCGGCGGCCCTGAATCCGACCGTCCTGTCCGATTCGCTGCGGCCGGCGGGCGACGGGGCCGGATTCAAGTCGGGCGGCTACGGGATGCGCGCCAACGAGCCGGTGCGTCTTTCCGGCCCGGTGCCGATGAACGAGGTGCGGAATTGCCTGGCCTGGCACAACCGGCAACAGGGTTTCTATGCCAATCATCATCTGGGCGGGCTGCGGTTCGAGGACAATTTGTCGGCGGCCAATCCGTCCAACTACAATATGGTGTGCCGGCGTTCTGCGGAACTGCCGCCGCGGGACGTGCCGGGCTACGGCCATATTGTCTGCGACAATGTGTCGGTGGCGCCACGCCATCCCGGCCAGCATCTGACAAACTGCGACAGCGCCGCTTGCGCGCTGGAAAACAACCGGTTTTCCGACGAAGGATATCCGGATTTCCTGGACTTGTGGCTGCCTGTGCTGACGGCTCCCCGTCGGGAAGACGGACGCCTGCCCTGGCCGTCGGAAACAGACGGAGGACAGTAAGTAGCCTTGTTCTCCGGCAGCGACAAAGAATTCCTGCCGATTCTACGGAACACCCCCCGCCGATTTTTCCGGAATCTCCTGTTAGCAAATAGAAAACTCCCTGTCGGGCATCGCCCGGCAGGGAGTCTGTGCTGCGGGAAGGGTAGGCCTTCCTTATTTCACTTCTTCAAAGTCCACGTCCTGGACGTTCTGGTCGCCGCCCTGGTTGCCCGGCTGGCCGCCCTGGGCACCGCCGGCAAAGTCGTTGGGATTGAAGCCGGCGCCGCCGGGATTGCCCTGCTGGGCACCGCTCTGGTTGTACATTTCCTGCGAAGCGGCCTGGAACACCCGGTTCAGCTCGGCCATAGCGGCATCCAGACCGGCTTCGTCGTTGCTCTTGTGGGCCTCTTTGAGTTTGTCCAGCGCCGACTGGATTTCGCCTTTCTTGTCGGCAGGCAGCTTGTCGCCCAGCTCTTCCAGTTGTTTTTCGGTCTGGAAAATCATACTGTCGGCCTGGTTGAACTTGTCGATGCGGGATTTCTCCTTGGCATCGGCATCGGCGTTGGCCTTGGCCTCGTCCTTCATACGCTGTATCTCGGCGTCGGTCAGGCCGCTCGAAGCTTCGATGCGGATGCTCTGTTCCTTGCCGGTGGCCTTGTCCTTGGCCGACACGTTCAGGATGCCGTTGGCATCGATGTCGAAGGTAACCTCGATCTGAGGCACGCCGCGGCGGGCTGCCGGAATGCCGTCCAGGTGGAAGCGGCCTATGGTCTTGTTGTCGCGGGCCATGGAGCGCTCGCCCTGCAGCACGTGGATTTCAACAGAAGGCTGGTTGTCGGCCGCCGTGCTGAATATCTCCGACTTCTTGGTGGGGATGGTGGTGTTGGATTCGATGAGCTTGGTCATTACGCCGCCCAGGGTTTCGATGCCCAGCGACAGGGGAGTGACGTCGAGCAGCAGCACGTCCTTCACTTCGCCCGTCAGCACGGCACCCTGGATGGCAGCGCCTATGGCCACCACTTCGTCGGGGTTCACGCCCTTCGACGGGGTCTTGCCAAAGAACTTTTCCACCAGCTGCTGGATGGCAGGGATACGGGTGGAACCGCCCACCAGAATCACTTCGTCAATGTCGGAAGCCCGCAGGCCGGCGTCGCTCAAGGCCTTGCGGCAAGGCTCCACGCAAGCCTGGATGTAACGGTCGGCCAGCTTTTCGAACTGGGCGCGGGTAAGCGTCTTCACCAGGTGCTTGGGAATGCCGTTCACCGGGAAGATGTAGGGCAGGTTTATTTCGGTGGCGTTCGAGCTCGAAAGTTCGATCTTGGCCTTTTCGGCGGCTTCCTTCAGACGCTGCAGGGCCATCGGGTCCTGACGCAGGTCCACGCCTTCGTCGCGGCGGAACTCGTCGGCCAGCCAGTCGATGATGGTCTGGTCGAAGTCGTCGCCGCCCAGATGGGTGTCGCCGTTGGTGGACTTCACTTCGAACACGCCGTCGCCCAGCTCCAGAATGGAAATATCGAAGGTGCCGCCGCCCAGGTCGAAGACGGCAATCTTCATATCCTTGTTCTTCTTGTCCAGACCGTAGGCCAGGGCGGCCGCGGTGGGCTCGTTCACGATACGGCGCACGTTCAGTCCGGCAATTTCACCGGCTTCCTTGGTGGCCTGGCGCTGGCTGTCGCTGAAATAGGCCGGCACGGTAATGACGGCTTCGGTAACTTCCTGGCCCAGATAGTCTTCGGCGGTCTTCTTCATTTTCTGAAGGGTCATAGCCGAAATCTCCTGCGGGGTGTAGCGGCGGCCGTCGATGTCCACGCGCGGGGTGTTGTTGTCGCCCCTCACCACCGAATAGGCCATACGCTGGATGGCGCCGGTGACGTTGTCGTACTTTTCGCCCATAAAACGCTTGATGGACGAGATGGTTTTTTTAGGATTGGTGATGGCCTGACGCTTGGCGGGGTCGCCCACTTTGCGTTCGCCGCCATCGATGAATGCCACCACCGAGGGGGTGGTGCGCTTGCCTTCGCTGTTGGCGATGACGACTGGATCGTTTCCTTCGAGAACGGCAACACACGAATTGGTGGTGCCAAGGTCAATACCGATGATTTTTCCCATAGTTGCTAAGTTTTATTTGTTGTTGAATTGTTGTCTGTTTTGTCGCTTTTTGGTTCGACGCCGACCTCTTAACAAAAGCCGTGCCAAAACTGGGACGCATCGGCCAAAAAAAACTTTTTGCAACAAATAAACCCCGTTCACGATACCGCGTGAACGGGGTTTGTATCGGAAAGGGCCTTCCGGCAGCTTGGTCTCTGCCAAAAATGTCAGACTATTATCAGCTGTTCATCGAGGCCAGGAACTCTTCGTTGCTGTAGGTCTTTTCAATCTTGTCCTTCAGGAATTCCATCGCTTCGACGGGATTCATATCCGACAGATACTTGCGCAGCACCCACATACGCCGCAGGGTCTGTTCGTCCAGCAGCAGGTCGTCGCGGCGGGTGGACGAGGCCAGCAGGTCTACGGCGGGGAAAATGCGCTTGTTGGACAGCGTGCGGTTCAGTTGCAGTTCCATATTGCCGGTGCCCTTGAACTCTTCGAAAATGACGTCGTCCATCTTGGAACCGGTTTCGGTGAGCGCCGTGGCAATGATGGTGAGCGAACCGCCGTTCTCGATGTTGCGGGCCGCGCCGAAGAAGCGCTTGGGCTTGTGCAGGGCGTTGGCGTCGACACCGCCCGAAAGCACCTTGCCCGAGGCCGGGGCCACCGTGTTGTAGGCGCGGGCCAGCCGGGTGATGGAGTCGAGCAGGATTACCACGTCGTGGCCGCATTCCACCATCCGCTTGGCTTTCTCCAGAATGAGTCCGGCAATCTTCACGTGGTGCTCGGCGGGCTCGTCAAAGGTGGAAGCCACCACTTCGGCCTTTACACTGCGGGCCATGTCGGTTACTTCCTCGGGACGCTCGTCGATGAGCAGTATAATCATATATACGTCGGGGTGGTTGGCGGCGATGGCGTTGGCAATATCCTTGAGCAATACGGTTTTACCGGTTTTCGGCTGGGCCACGATAAGGCCGCGCTGTCCCTTGCCGATGGGCGAGAACAAATCTACCACACGCACCGAGGTGTTGGCAAATTCGCGCTTGCCGCAGAGGTTGAATTTCTCGTCGGGGAACAGGGGCGTCAGGTTGTCGAACGACATACGGTCGCGCACGAACGAGGGGTCGCGGCCGTTAATCTTGTCCACGCGCACCAGGGGGAAGTATTTTTCGCCTTCCTTGGGCGGACGGATGGGACCCGACACCATATCGCCGGTGCGCAGTCCGAACAGTTTTATCTGCGACTGGCTCACGTAGATGTCGTCGGGCGAGGCGATGTAGTTGTATTCGGCCGAGCGCAGGAATCCGTAGTTCTCGGGCATTATCTCCAGACAACCGCTGCCTATCAGGATGCCTTCGAAATCGAAGCCCTTGTCGTCGCTCTGAGGCTCGGCCGCCGCCGTGTTGCCCGCCTGGGCCTGCTGGCGCTGCTGGCGCTGGCGTTGCTTGAAGTTGGGGTCGTACATCGGGTTGTTCGGGTTGTTTATGTTGGCCAGATAGTTGGGCGTGCCGGGCTGCGGGCGCTGACGGCGTTCGCGCGTCTCCTGGCGGCTTCCCAGTCCGGCCATGCGTCGGGCTTCCGAAAGCGCTTCGTTGGTATAGCCGGCCGCGGGTTCCTGGGCCTTGTTTCCGGAGGTGTTTTCCACTTCGCTGCCGTTGCCGGCGGATGCGGTTGCAACTTCGCCCGGATTCGGCTCGCCGTCGGTGGTCGTCTCAATGGCTTTTGCAACGGTGTCGGCCGGAGCGTCTGCGGCGGCTTGGGCATTCCCTTCGACTTGGACGGTCCCGTTTTCGGAAACATTGGCGCGCTTGCGTCCGCGTCCGCGTTTCTGCGAACCGGCATTTTCTGCCACTGCTGCGTCGGACTGGGCGGAGGCCACCGTATTGTCGGCCGTCTGTGCCGGAGCGCTTTCGATGGCGGCCCCGGTCGCCGTGACGGTGGACTCGGTTAAGACTGCCTGGGCCGACTTGGGCTTGCGGCCGCGTTTCTTGGGCGCGTTTTCCTGGGCGGCCGACTCGGCTTTGGGCTCGTTATGGCCGTTGGCGTTCGCGTTGGCAGCGCTGCTGGCTTGGGCATTGGCCTGGCCGGCCACAGGCTCGTTCTGAGCCTTGGCCTGGTTGGCGGCGGAATCGCCCTTGGCCTTGGCTTGCTGGCCGGCATTGGCCTGGTTGGTGGCGGTTTCGCCTTGGTGGCCGTCGGTCTGCGCCGCGTTGTTCTTGCGGGGACGTCCGCGCTTGGGCAGTTCCTTGAAGAGCGGCTTGGGCTGAATGGCTTTTATGTCTTCGGGGTTGTTTATGTCTACGGGGACGCCTTTCTGTATGCGCTGACGACGGCGGCGGGGCCCGTCGCCTTGCTCGCTTTGGCGGGCAGCGGCCTGCTGGCCGGCCTGGAAGGCCTGGGCATCCAGGATGTCGTACACCAGATTGTCTTTGTTTGATGTGTCGATTTTGGTCATATTCAATGACTTGGCAATCGATTCAAGTTCGGGCAAACTCTTTTCCCTGAGTTGCACAATGTTGAAATTGGGCATAAAAGAATAATATGTTTTGGTTGATATAGAAAGGCGGCGGAAGGCCGTCTTTCCATCCGGCAGAAAACGCTTGGGGTTTTTGCTTGGATTCGGCCGCAAAAGTAATAAAAATCGCTCATAGTGCAAGCAGACGCGCTTTTTTTTAAGCAGATGGTGTATTTTTGTCCCGGCGAATATCAATTGATTGTTATGACCAAAATAGCTTCGTCCATCCTGGACCTTGTAGGACACACCCCCTTGGTGCGTCTTTCCCGTATCGAGGCCGCCGAACACCTGCCGGTGCGCCTGCTGGCCAAAGTGGAATCCTTCAATCCGGCCGGAAGTGCCAAGGACCGCGTGGCCCTGCAGATGGTGGAGGAGGCCGAACGCGACGGTCGGCTGCGCCCCGGGGCCACCATTATCGAACCTACCAGCGGCAACACGGGGGTGGGCCTGGCCCTGGTAAGTGCTCTGAAAGGCTACCATTTGATACTGACTATGCCCGACACGATGAGTCCCGAACGGCGCAAGCTGGTGGCCGGCTACGGCGCCGAGGTGGTGCTGACGCCGGGCGCACAGGGAATGAAAGGCGCCATCGGGCGCGCCGAAGCGCTGCGCGACAGCATTCCGGGCGCGATTATCCTGCAGCAGTTCGAAAACCCGGCCAATCCCCTGGCTCATTACCTTACCACCGGCGAGGAAATCTGGCAAGACACCGAGGGGCGTGTGGACGCTTTTGTGGCGGGAATCGGCACCGGCGGCACCATCTGCGGCACGGCCCGCCGGCTGAAGGAATATAATAAGGAGATACAGATAGTGGGAATGGAGCCGGCCTCGTCGGCCTTCCTTACCACCGGTAAGGCAGGTGCGCATAAAATACAAGGTATAGGGGCCGGCTTTGTGCCCGGCATATACGATGCTTCGCTCGTAGACGAGGTGCTCGCCGTGGCCGACGACGAAGCCTTTGAATGGGGCCGGCGTCTGGCGCGCGAAGAGGGCATCCTGGCCGGCATTTCGTCGGGCGCGGCGCTGCGGGCGGCCGTGGAGCTGGCCCGTCGTCCCGGAATGGACGGGAAAACCATTGTGGTGCTGCTGCCCGACACGGGTGAACGCTACCTGTCCACCGAACTGTTTGCCTGATACTTTCGGAATGAACCTCCGTTTTGCAGCCATAATGTTTCTGGCAGTCCTGCTGACACTTGTCGGATTCCCGGCCGGCCTGAATGCCCGGACGGCGGCGGGTGTCGATGCACAGCCCGCGGCGCCGGCTGCCACTATGTCATATGTGGGCGAGGCCTACGGCGGGACTTCGGTAAACACGGCCGTGTTCCGCGCCAATTCGGTGGTTTCGTTCCGCCGCTGGCAGTATGTGGCCTATTACGACGACAGCAGCCGGGTGGTGGTGGCCCGTCGTCGGCTTCCCCGTCGGCCGGCAGCCGACCTATCCCGCACCTCTTCGGATTCCTTCGTTGAACCATTGGGAAACCCGGATTCGCTTCGGATGGCTCCAGAAGCCACGAAGGCCTGCGAACGCCGATCGGACTGGACCGTGACCGTCACTCCCTACCGGGGCAACGTCCGCGATGCGCACAACGTGATAAGTCTGGGCGTGGACGGCAAGGGCCGCCTGCACCTTAGTTTCGACCAGCACGGCCAGCCCCTTAAGTATTGCCGCGGCCTGCGTCCCGGAAGTATGCAGTTCGGGCCGCTGGAACCGATGACCGGCCTGCCCGAGGAGCGCGACGTGACCTATCCCGAATTCCACCGGCTGTCGTCGGGCGACCTGCTCTTTGTGTACCGCAGCGGCGAGTCGGGCCGGGGAAACCTGGTGATGAACCGCTACAATCTGTCCAAAGGCACGTGGAGTCAGATACACCGCGTGCTGCTCGACGGCGAGAACCAGCGCAACGCCTATTGGCAGCTCTGCGTCGATGCCCGCGACGTGATTCACCTGTCGTGGGTGTGGCGCGAGAGCTGGCGGGTGGAGACGAATCACGACCTTTGCTATGCCTGTTCCCGCGACGGCGGCCTTAGCTGGCAGCGTTCCGACGGCACGCCTTACGAGCTGCCCATAACCTTCGCCACCTCGGAAGTGGCCTGGCCGGTGCCGCAGCGCAGCGAGCTGATAAACCAGACCAGTATGACGGCCGACACCGACGGACATCCCTATATTGCCACGTATTGGCGCGATGCCGATAGCGACGTGCCGCAGTACCGGCTGGTGTGGCACGACGGCCGTTCGTGGAATTCGGCCAAGGTGGGGGAGCGCCACGAAGCGTTCAGCCTGAGCGGCGGCGGCACCAAGATGATCCCCATAGCCCGTCCCCGTCTGGTGGTGGACGGCCGCAACCGGGCGTACTACCTGTTCCGCGACGTGGAACGGGGCTGCCGGGTGTCGATGGCTTTCTGCCCCGACATTGCAGCGGTGGCGCCCAAGTGGCAGGTGTCCGACCTGACCGGTTTCCCGGTGGATGCCTGGGAACCTTCCATCGACGTGGAGTTGTGGAAGGACCGCGGCCGGCTGTGTGTGTTTGTGCAAGCCACGAGTCAGGGCGACGGCGAACGGGCGCTGCAGGTCCCACCCGGACCGGTGTATGTGATGGAAGTGACCGATCGGTGATGCCTTGGGCGGTTTGTAGAAGATTTTTTTGGAGGGGCCTCTGTGCGTTTTGCTTGTTTTTTTGACTTTTGTGCCGGAGGAATGTTGTGTGGCTTGACTACTAAACAAACGAGTTGGCGAGAATATTGGAAATAAAATAAGCGGAATTGCTTTGGATTTCGGAATTATTGCTACTTTTGCGGCGCTTTTGCGGGATACAAACCGGCAGAAGAAGCGACTAGGATGGCGGATTCGTCTAGAGGCCTAGGACGCGGCCCTCTCAAGGCTGAAACCCGGGTTCGAATCCCGGACCCGCTACGAAAACAGACAGACGCCCTTCGGCGTCTGTCTGTTTTTCGTATATGTCCGGGTGAGAACCCGTAGGGTTTGCAGCCGCCTAGGAATATTACCCAAGATGCTCGATTTCTTCAATCGCCAGCCCCGTGCATTTTGCAATCAGCTCCGCCGAAATACCTTCGGCTTTCATCGCCAACGCAATAGCCAGCGATTTTTCCTTTTCGCCTTCGGCACGTCCCTCGGCACGACCTTTCTTCAGCCCGGCGGCTTCGCCTTCGGCCCGGCCTTTCTCCAGCCCGGCGGCTTCGCCTTCGGCCAG
>R17__coassemble_817_pt1 | contig 11355 bp, 3 predicted proteins | sample R17__metabat2_high_PE_026 | metagenome-assembled genome bin R17
GTTCCATATTGTTGGGGGCGATGTTGTATATCTTGCAGCGAAGGTCGAAGTTCTGGTTTATCAGTTGGTTGAGCTTCCCGTAGTCCCGGTCCAGAATGGCCTGCCGTCCCTGTTCGGCCACGTCGGCAATCTGGGCCATAGTGTCTACCACCAGCGGCTCACCCGCCTCGAAACGGGCCTTGATGGGATTGTGCACGGCGCCCGACACTTTGCTCAATTCGGTTTTGTAGGCCAGATAGAACTTGGGTAGCAAGGCCGGGTCTATTGCCTCGTAGCGTCCGCGCCCGTTCTTCTCCATAAAGTCGCGGTCGAAATCCATAAACACGCAGCCCTCGTAGGCCTGTATCACACGGTCTTGCAGGCCGGCCGTGATGTTCAGCTCGTCGCTCTCGGCCTTGAGCACCCAGGTGGGCAGCATCTCCAGCGGAATCCGCACCTCGTAGATCTGCATCAGGGCCTTGAAGGTGGCCGTAATGATGGCGGTCGATCCCGACAAGCCCACCTGACGCGGAATGGTGGTGCTGAACCTTATGGTGAAATTGCGCGGGGGGAGCTGTATGCCGTTCACGTCGCAGTATTCTGCAAACTTCTTTATGGCCGCCTTTACCAGGCGTATGCCGCCGTAGTAGCCGGTCTGGGCTATGGTTTCGGTAAAGTGGCGCAGGTTGCGGAAACTGGATTCTTCCTCTTCCTCGATGCGCAGCTCGGGCGACTCCCACAACAGCACGGAAGCCGCGAAATTGCGCACTATTATGGAAATGGTTTTGCCGTAGAAGCCGTCGGAGGGATTTCCCAGCAGCCCGGCGCGGGCAAAGGCGCGTGTTTCGATTATCATAAGAACATCAGATTTGGGGGACGAAGGTAATGCACCTTGTCCGAAATGCCAACACCAAGAAAGGCGAAAAACAAGGGAGAGGCAGCGCGGGGTCGCCGCCACGAACCTGAAGCTGACGAAGGGCCGGCCTGCAAAGGGAGTGTAGCGCGGGGCTTTTCCTTTGTCCGCGGCGAATGCTGCAACAACAAAGGAGGGCGCTCCTCTTGGAGCGCCCTCCCCTATCGTTGGGATTTGGTTACTGGCTTAGAGCTGCACCTTCACGGCCTTGCCGTTGGCGCGCACCACATAAACGTTGCCGGCAGGCAGGCCTTCGATGGTGCTCACGCCGGCCTTCACCGACTGCTTGCGCACGCGCTGGCCGAGCAAGTTCACCACTTCGACGGTGGTGTCGTCGGACGAGCTCACGTAGATGACACCGTCCTTGGCATAGGCACGAGCCTGGGCCTTAAGGTCGGAAGCGGTCTTCTGCAGGGCTGTCGCTGCATCGTACAGGCAGGCCGGGCCGATGTACTTGCCGTTAAGACCGGCCGTGTACAGCGGATGGTCGGTGCTCAGGGGGTTGCAGAATATCAGGCTGTCGGCTTCGAAGAGCTTTTCCTCGTCCAGCCGCATGGTAAAGTAGTCCATTATGCCTTCGTAGGTGACGGGGATGGCCGTCTCGGAGCTCACCAGCAGGTTGTCCTGGCGCGGGCTGTCGGTAAGGGCCATCGGGTTGGCACCAGACGACACGGCGGTGGTGTAGTACTCACCCTCGTAGAAGTTGTACAGCACCTGCACCTTGGATTCGGCTTTCACATTGCCCGAATCGGGCACGGCCAGCAGGCACACGGGGTAGTTCACCGAACTCCAGCGCTGGTCGAATATGTTGTTGGCGATAAGGATGTTCACCACGGCATTTTCCTGAGCGCAGGAGAATTCCACGAAGTTACGTTTGCTGTCCTTGGCATTGCCGCCCACACGGTAGAACAGGTTGTTCTGGATGGTGACGGTGTAGACCGAGTCGTTGGAGTTCTGACGCGTCACGTTGAACATCTGGCTGCCGTGGAAGTCCTTCACGATGTTCTGCTCGAACACGAAGGTATGCAGGTCATAGGCAATCTTGTCGCCCTTGTCGAACTGCACCAGGTGGGCACCCGTCTTGCCGTCGGCCAGGTAGCCGCCCAGGTTGTCCATAAGGCAGTGGTGGATGTACACCTTGCCCATCTTGGCACCCTCGCAGTTGTTGGTACGCATCACATACTGGTTCTGCAGCGACACGAACGAGCAGTTGGCAATTTCGATGTAAGGAGCCGTGACGGCACCCGTCATAAAGAAGGGAGCATAGGCATCCTTGTCGTAACCGGTGAGCAGCTGATACGCGCCCGTGGAATCCAGCGGCATGTCTATCGAGTCGCAGGTAAAGTACAGGTTCTTGTAAATCAAGGAGTCCATAGAGCAGGCACCGGCGGCGGGAGCCAGGCGGCCGAACAACTTGGCGGGCTGCTCGGCATCGGCGCTCGTGATGGTGAGCGTACCGCCGGTGGTCGGATAAGTGAATCCGTTGCTGCCCAGTTCATAGATACTGTACTCGTTGTCGGTGCACTTGGCCAGCTTGATCACGTCGCCGCCGATGGCAACTTCGATGGCGGTCTTGAGGTCGGCCACGTTGTCCACCACCACTTCGCGCGATTCGGTGCGGTCGGCATAAGCGAAGTCCGGTCCCAGGTAGGTGCGGTCGGCACCAGCCGTAAAGAGCGGCGACAGCTTGGAAATCATACGGTTGGCATCGAACACGTTCTCAACGCCCAGGGCGGCGAGAGACTCGTAGTTGCCGGTTTCGGTCAGCACCACGCCTTCGGGAAGGGTAGCGCCCTGGAAGTCGGCAAGCAGGTTGTAGCTGGACGCGAACGTTCCCTTGGCGGAAGCATCCAGGGCAATGCCGTACTGACCCACCATATACATAATGTTGTTGGAGGCCGTCAGGTGTAGGCTCTTGCCGTCCAGACCGCTCATCGTCACCTTAAGCAGGTTGGCAGCGCGGTTGGGCACGGAGGGATAATATACCAGGCTGTGGTCCATATTGAAGGCACGCACCGTGTCTACCGCCGCCGAGTCGGCGCAGTAGTTCTGGCCGGCAATCAGGAACAGGGCCGCAGATTCGTCGTTCTCGACGATGGTATTGGTAACGGAAATGCTGTCTACACGCACAACGCCGTCGGCAGCCACCAGGCCGCCCTTGTTGCCGGAGATGGAGCAATTGCTGAACGAAACCACCTTAAGGTTGGCCGAGTCGGCCTTCTGAGCGTCGATGAAGGCGCCCTCGAAGTTGGCAATGGAGCAGTTGTCGAAGTAGATACCGCCCTTAATGCCCTTCTTGCCCTCAATAACCACGAAAGATTTCTGGTCCTGGGCGGGTTCGAAGTCGATGTTCTTGAAGGCAATGCTGTTGGCTTCGCCGGCCAGCGCAAAGTTGCCCTGCAGCATCACGGCATCGGCAGCCGGCTTGTAGGTGATGCTGGACGAACCCACCTGGACGGGCTCGCTGCCCAGGTCGATGGAGTTGTTCAGGTAAATAACCGGGCTGCTGATATTGATGGCCGAGAAGGAATAGGCCGAGGCCGAACGGAATTCTTCGGCGGTGGACACCTTGGCGCCGTCGCTCGTCAGTTCAAAGTCGGGAGCCTGGAAAGCCGTGCTCTTGTTCAGGTATTCGATGGCATTCACCAGCATCGTGGAGCACTTCTTCGACACCGAAGCATAGGCCTGCTTGGGCAGGGCCATATACATATATTTGGCTTTCGGGGTGCTGAAGTCTTCGTAAATGTTGATGGTGTTGCTGGGCAGACTGGCAGCCAGCACATAGGCGTTTTCGCCCACCTGGCCGCTCACGCCGTTGAAGTAGCAGGTGCTGTCGCCCGTGAGTTTCGGCAGCTTGAGGTTGGAGGTGCTCACGTCGGAACCGGTGAAGAGGGGATGGATGGACGTAGCCACCTCGGTGTACGAAGCCGTGTCGGCCGAAGCATCGGCGGCCACGAAGTTGGCATAGTAGTTCAAGTGAGCTGCGGTCTTGAAGTTGAGCAGCGGCTTCTTGCCCACCAGGGCCTGGCAAGCCGTCACGATGCTGGCGTCGTCGGCCACATAGTCGCTCAGGATAACCACGCTATAATCCTTGAAGGCTTTCTCGACGGTTTCGGCCGTCAGGTCCTTCCAGTCGGCCTGGGTGAAAATCTTCACGTCGTAGGCGGTTCCTTCCATAAGGGCCTTCAGGAACACGTCGCTGGTATCGGCCGTGGTGGCGTTGGCCAGCGTGTGGATACGGTCGGTGCAACCGTTGATGTAGGCAATCTTCTTGGCGTCGTCGTCCTTGGCATAATAGTCCTGGAAACCGTCCAGGCTGATGGCTGCCAGACTGAACTTGCCGCCGTTCGCAGTGCCCCAAGGCAGAATGCGGATGCTGGTCTTGAGATTGTTAAAGTCGGCAGGAACCGCCACCTGAAGCGTCTGCAGCGTGCCCTTGGCGGGGACGGCCACCGTGTCGAACTTCTTCCACTCGCCGGTACCGTACTCGGAGTAGGCCACCACCAGGGTGTCGAAGTTGTCGATAGCATAGGTAACCGACAGGGTGATATCCTGGAATCCGGCCAGCGGAGCCGTAATTTCGTAATAGTTTTCGGCACCTGCCACCGTGGAGCTCTGGTTGAATTCCGGCACCGTGGTGGTATCGGTTCCGTTAATCACCTGCTTGTCGTCGTACACATAGCTGAGGGCCGACAGGTTTTCCATACGCACCATCGGCTGGCCCAGATTGTCGTCGTAACCCACCTTGTAGCCGTTGGCCGAGGTAAGCATCGAACGCACCACGCCCAGGTCGGAGGCATATTTGGTGTAGAGGGTGTTCTTCATACCGTCGGTCTGCTTGATGACGGCATCGACGTTGACCGTACCCGACGACTTGGGCAGGTACTTGAAGTCCCACGCGGAATGCGTTCCGGTAAATTCGGGCACTTCGCCGCTTTCCACCTGGCCGTAAATCTTGATGCGGTTTACTATAGTCGTAGCCCACAGGCCCCAGCGCTCACCTTCCTGATATTTCTCGAGAGCCGTATTAAGGGGAACCTGAGTGAACGTGACGGAACCGGCGTCTTTCCATCTGGTGTTATTCAGAGATACGAACCAGTCCTTATGGGGCGATAGAACGACGATGTCGAACGAGTCCTGGCCTTCGGTAATTACCGGGCGGAAGGAAATCGTGTAGAATCCCGTGCCCCAGTTACCGCCACTATAGTAACCGTTGTCGAATCCCTGGTCTTTCTGGTAGACAATCAAGCCATAACCGTTATTGGTACCACCGGCTTCGATATACACCGAGTCGCAGGGATAGGGCACGCGGATAATGAGCGAGTCGGAAGGACGGTTGTATGAGCCGTCCGCCTCGTTGAGCCACCAACGATATCCGTTCTGCAGCTCTACGGTGCAACCATTCTGCTTTTTCTTCCACTCCAGTTTGGTATACTTATAGGGAGCAGAGGAGTTCTGACCCACCTCCAAGCCGGAGAGGGAGTCCACCGTCTGGCCAAGGATGCCCAGGCGCTCCTTGTACTCGTTCGTATTCATAAAACGACCCAGCACATATTTGCGGGTTTTAAAAGTGACTCTTTCCGAGGGAATCAACCTAATGCCGGTCGCATCCTCGAAGCGGAAAGTGTCGGGGACACTGGACAAAGTGCCCACGGGAGCCAGGGGACCCGAGTCGTAAATGATATAGTCATCGGGATCGGTAATGATGGCAGAGGCCTGAGGCACTGCCAGAGGCAGCACTACCAAGGCTGCCAGCACTTTAAGAAATTGCTTTTTCATACACGATTATGGTTAAACAATAAAAAAAATGATTTTTCGCCGTAGGGGTTAAACGGGGCAATTTTCGGGATTTTTATTCAAATACACAAACGGCCGTTTCGTTTCGTGTTTGTCCGTTTTGTTCATTGTAGGTCAAATTTTGGCAACCCTTTCCGCTCGGATTCCGGCCGCCGGCAAGCTGTCGGCCGCCGCTGTTTTCGGAGTGCCAAGACCGATTTCGGCCTGCAACGCTACAGCAACGGACAGCACAGGCGTCCAAGCGTGTCGTACCAGAGCACGTCCCTGTTGCATTCCACGCGCAGATACAGCCGGCCGTCGGCCGACAGGATTTTGGTAGCTTCCACCGCGGTGTCGATGCGTTCCGGTTTCTCCTTTCGGAGAGCCGTTTCGCCTCCGACGGCCAGGTAGCGCTCCATAAAATCGTACATCTGGCCCAGCGATTCGCCGTCGGTGGGCACGCTGTGGCCCGAACCGTAATCCACCAACGTGTCCACGGGCACTTCCAACGACTGAAGGTGCTTTTGGAAAGCCGCCTGTTGAATCTGGTAATACTTTTCGTCGGAAGTGTTGTAAAAGAACAGCACCGGCGCGGTGGCCGCGGTCTGGGCCATCCACACGGCACCCTGGCGTTCCCACTGCTCGCGGTTGGAGGCCAGCGCGCCCCAGGCCTTGGGGCATCCGTTCTCCAGGTTCTTGTCGCCGTCGCCCGTAATCTCGTAGATAAGGGTATAGTCGAACACGCCGGGGCCGAGCGCCGCGGCCTGCACCGCCGACGAAACGCCGGGATAGCGGCCACCTGCCTCGTATTCGGTCACCTGACGGTCGCCCACGGCCAGCGAACCGGCCGTCGAGCCCCGCGAAAAACCATAAATACCTATTTCCCCGCTCAGGCCAAGCGACTGGCCCTCGGCCCGCAGGGTGCGCACTGCCGACTTTACTTTGCAGATGGCATCGGGGTTGGTTTCGTACGAAGCATAGGTCTTGTTTTCGCCGCCGGCGGGTTTGCCCTGTCCCCAGTCGGCATACTTGGGATGGTCGGCGATGGCCCAGGCAATGCCGCGGGCCGGAGCCCCTTCCAGGAAGGAATCGTCGAACATAGAAAGGGTGTAGCCCAGGAACAGCCGCTGGTGCTGCTGGCCGGCCTTGCCCGAGCTGTTGCTGTACGAGAACGACAGCACACAGGGCACTTTCTCCGACGCGTTGGCCGGATACACTATATCCATATATAAGGAGTCGCCTTGGGTGTAGTCGGCTCCGGGCCAGTTGTATACGCTGGGATCGTCCAGGAAATAGCTCACGTCGCGGGCAATGCGCCAACCCTCCATAAGTACGTAGGAACGGATAGGCGAACAGTTGCCGCAGCCGCAGAACGTGCCGCCGTTAAGGGCGTCGTTTATGGCAATGATGTCTTGGTTTATATAGGGCGACACGGCCTTCCCGTTGCCGCCGTAGTCGAGTTCCACCACGCGGTAGCCCTGTTCTCTGAGCCAGGCCACGTCCTGGGCGTTGGTGTTCTGCCCGAGTTTTTCAAAGCCGAGGTTCTCGAGATACACCACGGTCATCTGCTTGCCGTTCTGGTCCTTGGCCGGAGTGGCGGCCTCGGAGGTGGTGTAGTTTATGGCCGTTCCAAGGGCCTTGCTGGTCCAGGTGCCGTTCCCGGAAAGACAGAACTGCGCCCCTGCCAGAAGCAAGGACGCAGTCAGTATCAGCGATTTGTTCGCACTCATTCTTCGTTCCAGTTTTGGGAAGCCATACGCTTGTAGGAGCGGTAGCGCCACTGGGCGGCCTGCTGGGCGGCTTCGAACAGCTCGTCGGCCTCTGCCGGATACTGTTTCATTACCGACGCGTAGCGCACTTCGCCCTTGAGGAAGGTCTTGAAGTTGTCCCAGTTGGGCTCCTTGGAATCCAGGCTGAAGGGATTCTTGCCCTGGGCTTCCAGGTCGGGATTGTAGCGCCACAGATGCCAGTAACCGCACTCCACGGCGGCGGCCTCTTCGGCCTGGGCCTTGCCCATACCGGCCTTCAGGCCGTGGTTGATACAAGGAGCATAGGCAATCACCACCGAAGGTCCGTGGTAGGCCTCGGCCTCGCGGATAGCCTTCAGGCACTGGCTGTTGTCGGCACCCATAGCCACCTGGGCCACATACACATAGCCATAGGTGGTGGCAATCATACCCAGGTCTTTCTTGCGCACGCGCTTGCCGGCAGCGGCAAACTTGGCAATGGCGCCGATGGGCGTCGACTTGGACGACTGGCCGCCGGTGTTGGAATACACTTCGGTGTCGAGCACCAGGATGTTCACGTCCTCGCCGCTGGCAATCACGTGGTCCAGACCACCGTAACCGATGTCGTACGAAGCGCCGTCGCCACCGATTATCCACTGGCTGCGCTTGGGCAGGTAGTGGGCCAGTTCCGACAGTTGCCTGCACACCTCACAACCTTGGGCAGCGCCTTCGGCAATGAAGGGTTTCAGGGCTTCGGCGGCAGCCACGCTGGCGTCGGCTTCCTTCATACCGTCTATCCAGGCCTGAGCGGCGGCCTTGTAGTCGGCCGAAGTCTTTTCGCTGGCAATGACTTGCTCGAGCAGCGACTTTACGCGCAGGCGCATCTTCTTGTTGGCCAGCTCCATACCCAGTCCGTATTCGCAGAAGTCCTCGAACAGGCTGTTGGCCCAGGCCGGACCCTGGCCCTTTTCGTTGACGGTGTAGGGAGTGGAAGGAATGGAACCGGAATAGATGGACGAGCAGCCCGTGGCGTTGGAGGCCATTATGCGGTCGCCGAAGAGCTGGCTGATAAGTTTCACGTAAGGCGTTTCGCCGCAGCCCGAGCAAGCGCCGCTGAACTCGAAGAGCGGCGTGGCAAACTGGCTGTTCTTGGGGCTCTGCTTGATGTCCACCAGGCTCTGCTTGCTCTTGACGTTCTTTACGCAGTAGTCCCAGTTGGCAGCTTCCTTAAGCTCGCTCTCGAGCGGCACCATCTTCAGGGCCTTGCCGCCGGCTTTGGGGTTGCCCGGACACACGTCCACGCAGTTGCCGCAGCCAAGGCAGTCCATCACGCCCACCTGCATACGGAACTTCATTCCCTTCATAGCGGCGGGGGCCTTCATCTCAATCATATCGGCCTTCAGACCGGCGGCTTCGCTGTCGTCCAGCACGAAGGGACGGATACAGGCGTGCGGGCAGACATAGGCGCACTTGTTGCACTGGGTGCAGTTGGCGGCCTCCCAAACGGGGACGAAGGCGCTCACGCCGCGCTTTTCGTAGGCAGCGGTGCCCGAAGGCCACGTGCCGTCCACGCTGTCCTTGAAGGAACTGACAGGCAGCAGATAGCCGTCCTGGGCATTGATGGGACGCACCACTTCGTTGATAAAGGCGGGATCGTCGTTGGCAGCGGCCTGGTCGGCGGGCAGGTTGGCCCAGGCGGCATCCACCGGCAGCTGTTTGTATTCGCCGCCGCGGTCTACGGCCGCATTGTTCTTGTCTACCACGTCCTGGCCCTTCTTGCCATAGCTCTTCACGATGAATTTTTTCATCTGCTCCACGGCCAGTTCCACGGGAATGACGCCGGTGATGCGGAAGAAAGCGCTCTGCAGGATGGTGTTGGTGCGGTTGCCCAGCCCTATTTCCTGCGCAATCTTGGTGGCGTTGATATAGTAGACGGTGATGTTGTTCTGCGCCAGGTATTTCTTGACGTTGTTGGGCAGGTTCTTGGCCAGTTCTTCGCCATCCCAGATGGTGTTGAGCAGGAAGGTGCCGTTCTGCTGCAGTCCGCGCAGCACGTCGTACATATGCAGATAGGCCTGCACGTGGCAAGCCACGAAATTGGGCGTGTTCACCAGATAGGTGCTGCGGATGGGCGTGTCGCCGAAGCGCAGGTGCGAGCAGGTAAAGCCGCCCGACTTCTTGGAGTCGTAGCTGAAGTAGGCCTGACAGTATTTGTCGGTGTTGTCGCCGATAATCTTCACGGAGTTCTTGTTGGCGCCCACGGTACCGTCGGCTCCCAGGCCGTAGAACTTGGCCTCGAACATTCCCTTTCCGCCCAGGGCGATTTCTTCCTTCTGGGGCAGCGAGGTAAAGGTGACGTCGTCCACGATGCCGATGGTGAAGTGGTTCTTGGGCTCGGCCAGGGCCAGATTCTCGTACACGGCCAGCACCTGGGCGGGCGTAGTGTCGCGCGAACCCAGTCCGTAGCGGCCGCCCACGATGGTCAGGTCCTTGCAATCCGACAGGGCTTCCACCACATCCAGATACAGCGGCTCGCCCAGGGCGCCCGATTCCTTGGTGCGGTCGAGCACGGCAATGCGCTTGGCCGAAGCAGGCAGCACGGCTTTCAGGTACTTCACCGAGAAGGGACGGTACAGATGCACGGCCACCAAACCCACCTTTTCGCCCTTGGCGCTCAGGTAGTCGATTACCTCGCGGGCGGCTTCGGTGACGGAACCCATAGCTATGATCACGCGGTCGGCGTCGGGCGCTCCGTAGTAGTTGAAGGGCTGGTAGTCGCGGCCGGTAATCTTGGTGATTTCCTTCATATAGTCGGCCACGATGTCGGGCACGGCGTCGTAATATTTATTGGAAATTTCGCGGTGGGGGAAGAAGGTTTCGGGGTTCTCGGCCATACCGCGCATTACGGGATGTTCGGGGCTCAGGGCGCGGGCGCGGAATTCGGCCAGGGCTTTCTGGTCGATGAGCGGCGACAGGTCGTCGTTCTCGAGCATCTCTATTTTCTGTATTTCGTGGCTGGTGCGGAAACCGTCGAAGAAATTAAGGAAGGGCACGCGGCTCTTTATGGTAGCCAGATGGGCCACGCCGGCCAAATCCATCACTTCCTGCACGGAGCCTTCGGCCAGCATCGCAAAGCCGGTCTGACGGCACGACATCACGTCCTGATGGTCGCCGAATATGCAAAGGCTGTGTGAGGCCAGCGTGCGGGCGCTCACGTGGAACACGCAGGGCAGCAGTTCGCCGGCAATCTTGTACATATTGGGAATCATCAGCAGCAGTCCCTGCGAGGCGGTGTAGGTGGTGGTAAGGGCGCCGGCCTGCAGCGATCCGTGCACGGCTCCGGCAGCGCCGCCTTCGCTCTGCATTTCCTGCACCGAAACGGTTTCGCCGAAAATGTTCTTGCGGCCGGCAGCGGCCCACTCGTCAACATACTCTGCCATCGTAGACGACGGTGTGATGGGATAGATGGCGGCCACCTCGCTGAACATATACGAGATATGCGCAGCGGCCTGGTTGCCGTCACAAGTCAAAAATTTCTTCTGTTTCATTTCTTCAATATGAATGTTGTTTGTTTAGTGTCGCTGTTGCTTGTCTTGGGGACGACGTTTCCCGGTCTGGGTCGCTGCTTCCCTGGCTGGGTCGCTGCTTCCGGTCTGGGCCGCTGTCGACGTCGCTTGCCCAGGGTCGCTGCTTCCCGGTCTGTGGCGCTGCTTCCCGGGGCCGTGTCGACGTCGCTTGCCCAGGGTCGCTAGCGCCCGTCTAGGGTCGCTGCTTCTCGGGGCCGTGTCGCTGTCGCTTTCTTGGGTCGCTGTCGCTCGTCCATGGTTGCTGCTTCCCGGTCTGAGTCGCTGTTTCCCGGTCTGTGGCGCTGCTTCCCGGGCCGTATCGCTGTCGCCGTCGCTTGCCTAGGGTCGCTGCTTCTCGGGGCCGTGTCGCTGTCGCTTTCTTGGGTCGCTGTCG